>OBWZ01000128.1_pt1 | contig 56368 bp, 55 predicted proteins | sample 1476561 | NCBI WGS metagenome assembly OBWZ01 (sample SAMEA2580138, study PRJEB22360) | human gut metagenome | biome: human gut; feature: human-associated habitat; material: faeces | place: Denmark | collected 2008/2010 | reverse complement strand
CGTAAACGCAATCGCTGTCAGATTATCGACACCAATATCTATGCCGGCTACTCTGCTATATTTGTATAAAGCAGTCGATATTCTTTAAACTACGTAATTTTATAACCTGTAATGTATGGCTGATATAAGATGTGACTATGGACTGCTTGACATTCTCCAGAATACTTTTACACTAAGAGTAAGAATTTGTCACAATGTGCACACACTTCCGTCTAATTATAGGAAGAGTAAAGGAGGCTGATATTATGCAGCAGGAGGAATTAAACAAACGAATTGATCAGGCGGTTCAGGGGGATCGCCTTGCACTGGAGGAGGTTCTGACAGAAATACAGGATATGGTATTCAATCTGTCACTGCGTATGCTGGGAACCATAGCGGATGCACAGGATGCCGCTCAGGAAATCCTCATTAAGGTTATGACCAGTATTTCCACCTTTCGCAAAGAAAGCAGATTTCAAACCTGGGTGTATCGTATCGCTGTGAATTATCTGATGGATGTAAAAAGAAGCATGTTCGCAGCGCATCCCCTGGATTTTGATTTTTATGCAAATGATCTGCGGGCAAGCTATGTGCCGGATGAAGAAGAAGCCCTGACGGGATGTACGAGGGAGGAGGCCGCAAGAGAGCTGAAGCTCTCCTGTACCAATGTCATGCTGCAGTGCCTGAAGCCGCAGGATCGCTGCATTTACATTCTCGGGACTATGTTTCACATTGACAGCAAAAGTGCCGCAGAAATTCTGGATATGACTCCGGAAGCATACCGGCAGCGCTTATCTCGGGCAAGAAAGCGCATGGCTTCTTTTTTAAGCACCTATTGCGGAGCAGTATCCAATGGATTCTGTCAGTGTGATAAGCGGATTCCCTACGCAGTTATGACACACCGTCTTGAGCCGCAGAATCTGGAATACAGCAGACTGAAAACACTGGATAAGCGGATTCTGAATGAATTCTGTGATCATATGGAGGAGCTGGAGGAGATTATGGACAGCTTCGATCAGCTGCCTGCCTTTCGCTGTACAATGGACGCCAAACAGCTGTTAAGGGAGCTGGTGGATTCAGAGGTCATGAAAAAGGTACAGAATGCAAAGGAGGTGGCCTGATATGTCTATTATGATGGAATACTTGCGCCAGCTACAGAAAAACAACCAGCGGGACTGGTTTCAAAGTCACAAGGATCTGCGGAAGGAAGCAGAAGCTGAGTTCGAGGAGCTTTTACAGGATCTGATGGAACGCATAGTACGCTTTGACCCCTCTATTAGCGGCTTTGCGCCAAAAGAGCTGACCTTCAAGCAGGTGCGCGACACCCGTTTCAGTAAGGATAAAACTCCGTATCTGCCTGCATTTCGCGCACATATTTCCGCAAAGGGGAAGCTTCCCATACCGGTTGGATATTATGTTCATCTAATGCCGGATAATCAAAGCTTTCTGGGAGGAGGATTGTTCGCGGATATGTTCAAGGACGCAACAGCCATGATGCGTGATGCGATTGCCGCAAAGCCGGAAGAGTTTTCCGCCATTATCGAAGCTCCTTCGTTTAAGGATCACTTCACAATTACAGGGACAAAGCTAAAGCGTGTTCCCAAGGGGTATGATCCTGACCACAGCATGGCCTCCTATCTCTGCCACAAAAGCTGGTGTCTTGAATATCCGCTCATGGATAATGAGGTGGAAGACCGCGAGAAGTTTCTCACACTAGCCTGCACCCTGTTTCAGGCAATGAAGCCGTTTCATGATTTTATGAATACGGCATTGCAGGATTTTCAGTTCCCACAGCGATAGAGATACGTATGGATATCAGAAAGAAACATGCTTATAGATGGCTATGGAAAGGTGCTGCTGTCATGATGCTGTATATATGACATTGCGCTCATTCATTTTTCACAGCATACATATCTGTGCAAGACAAAGCTGTAAATGACTTTATAAATGATACTACAGAATAAGCAGAAGCTCCCATTTTACATGGATGCCTCTGCTTATTTTGCCTGCATGCAGACTTTATGACAGTCTGCCTCTATGGCTGTTTTCGCAAATGCTGAGTTTTATCTATTTCCCCATGAAACTGCGCAAGCATTTTTTCCCATGCCGCATGCAAATTATCGTCCAGCTGAAACAGACCGGAATTTCCCACGATGAATACTTCCACCCCTGCCTGACGCAGCTCCTGAAAGGTTGCTGCATTGCAAGAGCCATCCACTTCGATTAGATACCGATAGCCATGCTGCAGCTTAAGCGCCTTCGCTTCTTTTATCTTATCCAGCATTTCGCGAATAAAAGCCTGTCCGGCAAAGCCCGGATCAACACTCATAATGGTGATTTTGTCAAGTAAATGAAGATAATGCCGGATATAGGACAGGGGAGTTGCCGGGTTCAAAACAATACCGGTCCTGCATCCAAGCTCATGAATCTTATGAAGAATACGAAAGGCATCCGTGTTGATGGTTTCTGCATGCGGCGAAAGAAAGGTGGCTCCTGCCTGGGCAAGCATGGTGATATAGTCATCCGGATGCGTCACCATTAAATGACAGTCCAGCGGTACCCTGCTGACGCGGGCTACTGCTTTGACAAAATCCGGAGATAATGTAATATTCTTTACGAAATGACCATCCATAATGTCAATATGATAAAAATCCGCACGCATATTCAGAATTTGAATCTGTTCTCTGATTTTCAATAAATCCATACACATGAGAGACGGACTGAACATAGGCTTCATACGTATATCCTCCTTCAAGTAAACGTTTACGTATCCTCTTTTTTTAAAGCTCACCTACGTTAGCTCAGGTTGATTCCCTTACACAAAGAGAAACCGGTATGATAAATTCCTGCTTATCCAGCTCATGATGAATCCGCTTCAACAGCGCGTCTCCTGCCGCCTCCGCCATCAGCTCTGTATTTTGTGTAATCGTAGTCAGTGCCGGGTGACAGAACTGTGAAATGGAGACATTGTCAAAGCCGACGATTTTCACCTGATCGGGAACCTGAATATGCTGTGCATGCAATGCGTGCAGACAGGCCAGTGCCATATTGTCATTGGTCGCAAACACGCCGTCAAAGAAGCAGCCTTTCTGCATAAGCAGGTTAGTGACTGTTTTGAATACACTGGCATAATCGCTTTTCGTCATGATTTCCCAGGATTCCTGAAACGCTATCCCCGCTTCTTCCAGCGCTTCCAGGTAGCCGCTTCTTCTCTGCCGAATCGTTGACGCTTTCTTCTGATCTCTTAAAAACAGAATGCTGCGGCACTGCTTTTCTATCAATTCTCTGGCAGCAAGATATCCTCCCTGCCGATTATCGGAATGTACAAAGATGTGCACATCCTCCGGCTTTCGGTCAATATAGACGATCGGTATGGAAAATGCGGATTCCTGTATCGGATTTGCATTCCTTCCTGAGATATAAATGATACCCTCTACCTGCTGCTCCTTCAGATTGCGGATATGCAGCTGTTCGATTTCAATATCCTCATGGGAATCACATATCAAAACAGAATACTGATGTTTGAGAAAGAACAGTTCCAGGTAACGGATGATTCTCGCAAAAAATTCATTGGTGATATCCGGCACGATAACACCGATATTCCTGCTTTTCTGCGTCCGCAAGCCCTGTGCATTTTTATTAAGCTGAAAACCGCATTCCGCAATGACTCTGCGCACACGGGTCTCCGTTTCCTTGGAATAACCGCCCTTTTCATGCAGCACACGGGAAACTGTAGCGGTGGACACCTGCGCCAGACGTGCGATATCAATAATATTATATTTATGCTGTTCCACATCGACACCTCCTTTACGTAAACGTTTAACTAACACATGTATATCATAGCTAAAATAATAGTGGATGTCAATACAGAAGCAGCAGGAGAATGACGAAAGTACACCGCCATTATGCTATGCGGACATATCATAAGGAAAACCGTTATATAAGAGATCATATAAACAAGGGAAGAAATGAGAGCGTGCAATATTGAGGCGTGTTTATTTCACAGCAGTATAGCCGTCGGGATAACAAAATAGACCTGACAGACAGGATTCATCATTTTCAGCAATATGATTAACCATAGAATATCCCTGTCTGGTTTTATTTCTTGGGCTGTTTTACATGCAGTGTTTTCTATACGAAAAACAGTGCCATCAATTCTTTTTAAATGGACAGTCCGTATCATCATGAGAGCAAAAAGGAATCAGTGCATCACCAAGGATGAAACTAGTCCTTTTGTCTTTGATGAAAAACAAGGTAAATAAGAACCGGAAATTGACAATAATACGGTCATGGATTTTGACGGTTAAATCTATTGCACAAAGCAGGAGCTGATTACAGTTAACACATTATACCTACTCCCGCTATTGTGTGTAGTTCAGCTCCTCTTTCTCTGCATATGCCCGGTATCCTTTATGCAGACAGCATGCATTGTTCTGCTTTCCAAGCAAAGACAGTATATTACATGAAGCAGACATATCACAGCTGCCATCAGTATCAGTAAATTCAGGCTTATCATGAACCATGTCAGGAAAAAGAGAAGCAATGCAAAAGAGAAGACATGTAGCTTTATGCTTACCTCAATAACAGCGCACCTCTTCCAGTAGGAACTGCTGTGTGTGTCACATTTGCGAAAGATAAATTGCAAAAGCCGATCTGCACCCTTCCGGTATTGCATCAGCATCAGCTGTCCCGGAGTGAATTTCAGATTGGGGAACAGCTTGCTCAAAACCATTTCCTGATGCAGCTTACGCCGCATGCATACCGGAAGGAGAATCCATAATCCGATGATGACACTCAGACAGAACAGCAATATCAACGGCCACAGAATGGCAAACGCCGCACTCCACGCTTTACCATTCAACATACAGAAGATGATAAAAACAGGAACAAGTCGCTTCGTAACATTGATAATCGTGATGGTCCCCATGGCTGCCAGATAGCCCTGTGAGGTTTTATAGCAGCCGTAAAGAAAGCCTGTCAGATACAGCAGCTGTATACAGAGCAGAAAGGTGAGAAAAGGCGATGTGATTGTTTTCTGTATCACTGCATAAACACCAATACCGATAGCAGCGGCAAGGAGCTGGAACAGCAATAGTATACACAATTTGCAGAGATAGCTTTTACGGCAGGTAAGGGGAAAAGCCAGGAGCACCTGCCAGGAAAGCGGTGGTTCTTCTTCCCATGCAATCTGATAAACAATGCTGAGAAACAGAAAGGATACCAAGCATGCTGCAGCCTGTATCTGCTGATCCTGATATATACTGCCCTCTGTCACCGTTAAGCTGCTTACCCCACTGATGTAGATATAGGCAAGCAAAGCGGCAGGAATCAGATACTTCCATTTTCGGTTGCGAAGCATACGAAGCAGCTCATAGCGAATCATACAGCATCCTCCTCCGGCTGGAAATATTGCATGATTTTCCTATGGTCTTTCGTATCCAGAACCAGATGGTGACCATCCAGTGCCAGCAGCCGATTCACAACAGGCAAAATGCCGGATGAGGTATGACTGGTAATCAGGAATACCGTGTTCTCACACTTTTTTGAAATCAGCTCACACAGACCTTCACTGCTTTTCGCATCTATGGCAACAAACGGCTCATCCATGATAATCATATCCGCATTGCTGAGCAGAATACAGGCGATACCCGCCTTCTGTTCCTGTCCGGAGCTGCACTGGTCCATGCGCTGGTTTAGATAATCAATCGACAGTGCCTGCAGAACCTCCTGTACAGCTGCGTCCTGCACATCCAGATTTTTGCCATGAAAGCAGCGGTAAAAATATCGCAGATTTTCCAATACGGTTAAATGGCGATACAGAGGATGTTCATATGGCAGATATCCAATTGTCATTCCACCTCGTGAAAGGTTCCCGTAATCCGGCGGCAGAAATCCACAGACCACATTTAACAGCGTACTCTTTCCTGCTCCGTTTTTCCCGGTCAGCAGTATACACCCGTCTCCCTGCTGTATCGTCAGATTCAAATCCTCTAAAATCCATTCCGTATCATAGGCATAGCCTACCTTATTCAGTGTGATCTGTTTCATTGCACACTCTCCTTTTTGTATACAGGGTACGTACCCTCCGTATCCCCATATAAAGCAAATAGTCCAGTGGACTTTCCAGACAGGAGGAAGCTTTCCCAATAACATAAAACACATGAACTAGCAGCATGGCACCAATCACGGCATATAACATATTTCCATTATCAAGCAGAAGCGTCGCAAGCATGACCTCCACAACAATAAATGAAGAAACATTGCGCTTATCGGGCTGCGGTTCCTGAACCTCTTCCCATGCTTCCTCCATTTCCCGATCCGCAGACTGAAGCAGCTCTGTATGTTCTTCCTCCAGTAAGGCTGCAATTCTTTGCATATAAAGATTTTGCAGCTCACACTGCGCAAGCTTTTTCTCCAGCTGTTCCTTCTGCATATCCAGCAGCTGCATATTTTTCTCCTGCAGCAGTTGTTCGATATCCGTAAGCGAAACATCCATTCTTCGCAATATTTTTATCCGCATTAGAATACGGACATGCTCCTGTGTGTAACAGCGATAGCCGTTCTCATCCCGTATAACCTGCAGCAATCCCTTTTTCTCATACAGATTGATTGCTTTTTTACTTAATCCGGTTGTATCCGCAATCTCCTGAATTCTCATATTCTATCACCTCATGTTTGAGGCTATTGTACAGCAGTCCCCAGGGGAACGGTCAATAGCTTATGCTAAATTTATACAAATTTAATAAAGTCTACCTGAATAATTACAGAAAACAGGCATATCACCAGTAGACAGAGCGGCATGATGCAAGAATACAAAAATGTCTGTAAAAGAATCATCTCTTACAGACAACTGTGTGTTTCTCTTATAATACCAGAGAAGGTGCGCTGTATGCACGGCCAGCCATTTCATTATCCAGCATGTACAGACTCTTAGGATCTGTGCCGAATAATTCGAATTTCTTCACCATATCCTCTGCATTCTTTTCTTCCTCACCCTGTTCCTTTACAAACCAGTCCAGAAACTGCATCGTGCGATAGTCCTTCACCTCATGTGCAGCATCATAAATTGTATGAATCAGGCTGGTTACATAGCGCTCATGCTCCAACGCAAATTCCAGCGGATCCTTTAAGGTACTGCATACTTTATCCGGCTTATCCACCTGTTTCAGTGTGATGTGTTCCCCGTTATTCTGCAAATACTGCAGAAGCAGCATTGCATGATCGCGTTCCTCCTGCGTCTGAATCATGTACCAGTTGGCAAAGCCATCCAGCCCCTGCTCCTGATAATAGAGAGAGAAATCAAGATACAGATATGCGGAGTACAGCTCCTTGTTAATCTGATCATTCAGCAATTCGGATACTTTTTTATCAAGCATAATCATACCTCCTGTGTATTATAGTATAAGTATACTCTGTATGGTTTGAATCCGGAAGTACCTTTTTACATTTTTTTTACAATTTGTGACAGCTGTATGACTACTCCTTTGCGCGCTCCACCTTCAGCTTTTTGCCCTTGATGGTTTTCTGACGCAGCGCACGCAGCACCTGCAAGCCCTTACCATGCAGTATATCCACATAGGACTGATAATCCTGTACCTGGATGACGCCGATATCATCCCCGCAGACCCCTTCTATTTCACAAATGGCACCAACGATATCCCCGGGGCGGATTTTCTTTGTCTTCCCTCCGCCAAGATACAGCTTCATCATATCCTTGCGCAGCTCTTTCCCTTTTTCCTCTTTTTGAGATTTCGGAGTTCCCAGCTTTCTCAATGTCTCAGCGTCCGCAATAACAGCTTCAAGCTCACTGCTGTCATGAAACTCCAGTGCATTCCCCAGATATTCTTCCAGCTCCTGAAGGCGGAAATCATCATATTGTGAAACAAAGGATATCGCGGTACCGCTTCGATCCAGTCTTGCAGAACGGCCGATACGGTGTATGTAGGTCTCTTTTTTATTTGGCATATCGTAATTGATAATATGCGTAACATCCTGTATATCAATGCCTCTTGCGGCAACATCCGTAGCGGTTAAAATACGAAGCTTCCCTAAACGAAAGTCCTTCATATTTTCCAGCCGGTCCTCCTGCAGCATACCGCCGTGCAGCTGATCGACACTGATGCCCTTATCATACAGCATACGGCATATTTCGCGAACATGCTCCTGTGTCTTTGCGAAGATGATACAGGATTCGGGAAGCTCCCTGCATAACAGCTTCAGCAGTGCCTGCGGCTTTTCGTGTTCCTTCAAACGGTATGCATAATGATGCATCTGCTCACTGACGGAGGTCTGCGACTCGATTTCCACAACTTCCGCCTGCTTCAGAAAGTCATGGGCAAGCTCCTGTATTTCCTGTGGCAGTGTTGCGGAGAACATGCAGACAGACGCGTTTTTTGGAAGACGAAAGAATATCTTCTGGACAGTTTCAATAAACCCCATATTCAGCATTTCATCCGCTTCATCGATAATGATATAGCGGATTTTATCTGTTCGAAGGGTTCCCTGCTCCAGATGGTCAAGCACTCTTCCCGGTGTTCCTGCGACAACATGGGTCCGCTGCTTTACATCCTGTGCCTGAAAACGGAAGGGCTGTTTCCCGAATACGGCAGCCGTCTTAATGCGCTTATAGGCACCGATGTTATCAAATTCTCCCTTGATCTGCAGAGCAAGCTCTCTGGTCGGACTCAGTACCAAAGCCTGAGGTGAGCGTTCCTCCCAGATCAGGTCCTGTATGATAGGTATCGCAAAGGATGCGGTCTTTCCACTTCCTGTTCTGGATTTTACCAGAATATCCTTCTTTTCCAGCATGAGCGGTATGACAGCCTCCTGTACCGGCAGCGGACTTTGATAGCCCAGTGTATGCAGAGCCTCACAGATGGAGGCATCCAACTTATAATCTTCAAATTTCATGTTTATCACCTATATGTTTCAGCTTTCCTACCTATTATACGGGATAACGTATGGAAACGCAAAGACAGTCTGCAGGAAATATTACAAAACTGTAATCTTGCTGTAAGCAGAAACACACGACAAACCAGTGTGCATACGATATAATGCAGATAGAAAAAAGGAGGAGATGGAGATGAAAAAGCTGTTGAGCTGGATTGGCACTGCACTCTGTTTGGCATTCTTTGGATATCATGCCTGAACATCAGATTTGACATCTTTCCTTTTTCATTGCAATAGGCGCCAAGAGGCGCTTTTTTTGCTTACCTGTTTTCAGCCTTAATCAAATGAAACAACAACCACGGCAGCTATGTAAAAGGAGAATGGCTGCGGATACTCATGTTGCTTTTCTGATTCTGAATGAAATGCACAGGATTTTATATAGGATGTAAGGAACAGTATGATTACTGGTATTTGCTTAACAATAAAATCAGAATATGATGTTGTCTGTATGCGACGTTATACAGAACGAAATAAACGATTAGCCTGTCAATCAGCTAACAGGATTGTAAGCAAAGTGTAAGTAAATTCACACGACGAAGTAAAGTGCTTCCGGTATACTATAGGTGTAAGACAGGAGGGACGCTACCATGAAAAAATTCATAGAAATTGCAGAAGCAATCGCATGTATCCTGTTTCTGGGATACCGTGAGGAAAACTTTATCCGATAACTTCCCACAGCAGTATCGCGCTGTGTAATATAAATCAGGCACCCTGCTGTTGCATGGGTGCCCTTTATATTTCTTTTACAGGCTCTTCTGAAGGCTGTATCCTTTCTGTTTCTGTAAGAATCGCGGAGTGCTCCCAGCGATGTCTGAGATAAATGGCTTGTGCCAGTATACATTCAAAGATATTGCTGAGCAGCATTGCCAGCCATATTCCTGTAATGCCAAGGCTCGTAAAGCGATGAAACAGCAGAATCATCGGAATGCGAAATGCCCAAAGACGCATCATGGATAAGATAAAGGTATAATTCGTATGACCGGAGCCATTGAACACACCATCATTCAGGTTGATATACCATCCCATGAAAACACCGCACAGCAAGGCAAAGAATGCATATTCCTGTGTTAGCTCCATAAGCTGCGTAGATGCGTTTGGTACAAACAAGTGTATAAACGGTGTGATTACGAGCATTCCGATAATGGTCAGAGTAGATGAGAATAGTGTTGACAGCTTCATCGCTGTATGAAATGCCTTTCGTGCACGCTCTGTATTGCCGGCTCCCAGATTCTGACCGACAAAGGTTGCCAGTACAGCTCCAATCGACATGACGGGAATATAGGCAAGCGTCACCATTTTTGCGCCGACACCGTATGCCGATATGGCAACAGCACCATAGTAGACGATATATTTGTTCATGATGACAAAGCCCAGATTTTCAAGAAACTGGCCGCTTGCGGCAGGTATACAAAGCTTCAGTATGATTTTTCCATCCGCTGCATGAAACGGATATGCCCGAAAATCGATATGTACAGGAAAGGCTTTATCATGCAGACGCCGCCATGCAATCGGTACCATAACCAGCTTGGATACAACCGTGGCAATCGCAGCACCAAGGATACCGAAGTGAAAAACAAAAATGAATATCGGATCCAGAATAGCATTCAGCAGGGAAGCGCACATATTCAGCTTTACACCGGATCGGCTGTCCCCCGCACTCTGTCGCATTGCCATATAGAGGTTCAGCATAAGAAGGCCGATATAGTCAAAGGAAATTCCGAGCAGATATTGATAACTGGCATCATAAATTTCCTTCGGGGTATCCAGCCAGCTTAGAATCGGATGCAGCAGAAGCAGTGTTCCTATGCTCAGTACAATGGCAAAGCCTATCGCAAAGTATAGAAGAGCAGTAGCGAAACGACAGGCGTCCCCCTTTTGATTGGCCCCAAGCCGCGTGGATAGTAAAGCAATCGCAGCCGCACTAAGCCCCATGGCAACACTTTGTGCACACCACATAATAGGACCGACAAGCGAAACGGCGCCAACCTGAAGCTCACCAAGCTGTCCGACCCAGAAGGTATCGATGATATTGTAGAGGGAGTTGACCAGATTCAGCACGAACAGCGGTACAGCCATGCGCAGCAATGCCTTTGTCAGATTTCCCTGTAATATACCCTTTTCCTGCATCGGTATCTCCCCTTTCTGTATTGTTATATCATAGCATATTTTCTACCCTTCGCCTATAGATATAGAGGGGTGAAAAAATAAGAAGACGGTGTGTTTCATTCTTTTTCATAAATAAATGTTAAACAGTATGCTGCATGTGATATCCTTATAATGCGAGGTGAGTATATGAAAAAGGGTTATAGAAATAAGATAACGGATGTTAAAGGTGTCCGTGTCGGACATAAAACAATAGCGGCGGGTAACGTACAGACCGGTGTTACGGTAATCCTGCCGACAGAGGGTGATATTTTTCGTGAGAAACTGACAGCTTCATGCCATGTGATCAATGGCTTTGGAAAGACCGGCGGATTGATACAGCTGGAGGAGCTTGGTGTACTGGAAAGTCCGATCGCATTGACAAATACGCTGTGTGTGGGGACTGTTCAGCAGGCATTAGTGCGCTATATGCTGCAGGATCATCCGGAAATCGGTACGACGAGCGGCACTGTGAATGTAGTGGTTGGGGAATGCAATGACGGATATCTGAATGATATACGGGCATGCAGCATTCAGGAGTCAAATGTATATGAGGCGATTGCGGATGCAGGGAAGGATTTTGCACTTGGGGCTGTGGGAGCAGGTCGCGGTATGAGTTGCTTCGAAATGAAGGGAGGTATCGGTTCCGCGTCAAGAGTGCTGGAATTAAATGGAGAAGAATATACGGTGGGGCTTCTCGTCTTATCTAATTTCGGATTAAAGAATGATTATATCAAGGAAAACGTATCCTTTCATGATTCTGTGAAGGAACAGGTGGAGCAGGGCAGTATTATAATAATCCTGGCAACAGATATACCTATGTCAGATAGACAGCTGAAGCGTGTATGCAAACGTATGCCGGTGGCACTCGCCCGCCTTGGTTCACATCTGGGAAATGGCAGTGGCGATATTGCGATTGCCTTTTCCACAGCAAATAAAATTCCTCATTCCGCTGATTGCTCATTTATATCGCAAACTATTCTTCATGAGCAGCAGATTGACAAGGTTTTCCGTGCTGGCATCGAAGCCTGTGAGGAAGCGATACAAAGCTCTCTGGACGCTGCGGAAACGGTAGTCGGAAGAGAGGGCCATTGCAGGTATAGCTTACAGGATACTGTAGCAGAAATGAAGAAAGGATAAGACTGTTAGTAAACAGTATCAAGAATGAGAAAGGGTGATGCTTGAAATTGCTTCACCCTTTTTGACTATGCATCTGCTATTGACATTTTGATGTACTTTTGCAGTTCTGAATCACAGCAATAGATATAGCACCCCTTCATCCCTCTTGTCATCAACGTGTAATACGTATTCAGTATAATCTGTCGTTCAATATGTTTTGCCTTCTCCGGATTCTCACGATACAGCTTTTTTAGCCCCTTTACAGAAGAATCCGTTTTCGCTCTTTGCCTGTAGTCAGTCACAAGCTCATTGTTTTCATAGCGAAGATCTTCACCAATAATAACTCCTACATAATCAAATTCAAGCCCCTGTGTAGTATGAATGCACCCTACTTGATGAACAGATCCCTGACTTATTGCATATGGATCACCAGCATCCAGATTCCAGCTCATTTTGAAATCACCAATTACAATGTCATCGTGATTCGGATCACTTCTACCGGCTTTTTCCCACTCCCAGCAGTATCCCGCCAATATTCTGGCTTTCCCTGATTCATCATTTTTTTCACAAATCATAGCTCTTAATTCATTTGGATCATCAATGACACGAAAATCAAAGCTGATATCCTTGAAATTGAAATTTGCTGTTTCTTCCAGCTGCAGCATATTTCTTATCCAGGCAAGATATCCATCCGATCCGTTACAGCGAAACTGTGAATGTAATTCATATTGTATAACCTCTGCATTTTGTAGCTGTGCCTGTTTTTGAAACTCGGAGATACTTCCAAAATCACGAAAATGAACACGCTGATAGGGATCGATAAAGAAAACAGTAAAGAGTGATGAACTTATCAGCTCCTGTATCTGGTTTTCACCTTTTTGAAACATACCTGATTTTTCTCGTAATCTATGCGCTTCATCCACAATCAAAAAATCATAATCATTTGGTTGCTGCTGATAAAATTTATCCGGTGCAGCGAACAGCGATTTGATTTTGTTTTTCTTCATTTTCCCGGCAAGTCTATTTATGTACACGTTGCGTGGAGCCGCATTCTTTGTTATATATTGACCAAACATGTCTTCCTTCAACAGATTCACCATCGCATTTACAGCAATCACGGACTTCCCTGTTCCTGAGCCGCCTTTTGCAATCATTACCCGTTTTCTTTTATCCTTTTGACATAATCTGGCCATATAAAGTATTTCTTCAAAGACCACTTTCTGTGTATCCAGCATTGTAAATTCCTGATTTCCATCCAGCATAGAAGAAATGCAGTCCTGAAGACTCTTGGAGGGTCGAATTCTACCATTTTCTATTAGATACAGTACCTCCTTATGATCACCTTGTTTTAAATGCTTTTTGATAAATTCCCGCAGTCTTGGAATCTCTCCCTGAGTGAATAATGGTGATTTTTCAATACATGCATTATAAATTGGATTTATGATATTTTGCTCTTTCTCTAAATCATAATTATGAAGATATGCACAGGGATACAGCTGTATGTCCTTTTTGCCTACTTCCTCAATATAATCATTCATATGCTGCACATAGGACCAGGCCTGATAACAAGGATGAACAACACGGTGTACCCCCTTCCCCAACGCTGTCATCACCTCGGTATTTATCAAATCATCGCGGTTAAATACCGTTTCCACACGTTCCCATTGCTTTAACTCAATGATAATAGCACTTGCTTTTCCGTTATGATCATATCCAGACATGATAAAATCTACACGCTTATTCGTTTTGGGAATATTGTATTCAATAGCTACTCCACAAGCATCCGGTATATGCGAATCATTTAATACCTTATACATATATTGAAGTGAATTTTTCCATGACATCACTTCTTTTTTACTCGTATGGATGTGCATATGCTCATAAAGCTTCTCCTCTAAAAGATGAGGTATTTTATCAAGGTCCATATCCATTCTGAAATCATATTTTGTCCCTTCGTATATTAACATATCTAATTACCTCCATAATTACAGGTTATTTTTAACATTCTCTTACATTATACCTCAGTTATCAATTTATTCAATGAAACATTGATATTGACACGTCTTTATGTAAGCGCTATTATTTAATGGACAGGGGTGGGAGTATGAACATATTGGCACATATAAATAATAAACAGGAAATGCAGTCATTACAGGAGCATAGTGTTAATACCTTTACAGCGATTAAAGAATACGCTGCTGCTAGAGGTCTGACAAATTGCATGAAGCTGATTGCTTTTTTGCATGACTGCGGCAAGGCTTCCAAGGAATTTCAGAAATACATAACAAAAGCAGCAATGGAAAATATATTTCTTCCCAAGGTTAATCATTCTTCAGCTGGTGCGCAGATTCTGCTTGAGGCGTGCAGATCTTATAATAATATGAGTGAGTGCCTGGTAAAACTCATGTTTGCAAATGCAATTGTTTCTCATCATGGATTATGTGATTTCATAAATGTGCATGGTGATAATGCTTTGCGCAGTCGGTGTTATCCGGAAAAATCATTAGACATGAACCACATTACTACCTTTATGAATGACTTTATTTCAACAGAGGAATTGGAAAAGCTTTTCCGTGCAGCGCATAAGGAAATTTCAGTCTATCTTGCTAATTTCATGAAGCAGAGAACAGTGAAAGATGCGAAGGACTATTATTTTTATATTGGAGCTTTACAACGACTTCTTATGTCTTTACTAATTCATGGAGATCGTGAAGATACCCGCAACTTCATGGAACAAACAAAAACAATCGTTTATACAGAAGATACTATATGGCAAGCAGCAACAGATAAGCTTGAGAGTCATTTAGCTGAAATAACTGCAAAATCCACTTTCAGTCCAATCAATGAATTGCGCGCCAGTATCTCTGATCAGTGTAAAGCATTTAGCAGCCATTCTCCTGGTATTTATCGTCTGTCCTGTCCAACCGGCTCAGGTAAAACCCTTGCATCACTTCGCTATGCCCTACACCATGCAAATCAATACCATAAAAAACACATCATTTATGTTGCACCTTTTAAGACCATATTGGAACAAAATGCGGAAGTGATGAAGCAATTTTTCAGTAATGATCTTGTATTAGAACACCATTCCAATATTATTCCATCTCAATATACAGATTATGATTACTATAGTTCTTCATGGAATAAGCCTGTAATTTTAACGACAGCTGTTCGCCTTTTTGACGTAATGTTTAAAGATCGGACGACTGATGTGCGCAGGTTTCATCAGTTGGCTGATTCTGTACTCATTATAGATGAAGCTCAGAAAATACCAGTCCAAACGATATCGATGTTTAATGAAATGATGAATTTTCTTGCTTATAATTGCAATACTACCGTGGTATTATGTACGGCAACACAGCCATTATTGGAAACTACCACCTATCCTATAAAGTTGGCTTCAGAATCTGAAATTGTAAAGCAGGTAGAGGAAATGCAGGAACAATTTAAGCGTGTCCATATAGAAGATGCCTGTCGCAGGGGCGGCTATTCAATGGCTGATTTATCGGATTTTATATTTCAAAAGCTGCAGCCCGGCTGCAGTATGCTGGTGATTGTCAATACAAAAGCAGAGGCACTAAATTTATATCGAGCTTGTGAGCAGCATCATGAGATAGACAGGCTTTATCTATATCATTTATCCACTAGCATGTGTCCACAGCATCGCCATCTTACATTGAAGGATTTAAAAAAGCATATGGCGCAAAAAGATACTGTGTTATGTATAGCGACTAATCTGATCGAAGCAGGAGTTGATATCGATTGTGATGTTGTCATACGTTCCCTATGCGGACTTGATAGTATTCTTCAGGCTGCCGGCAGATGCAATAGAAACGGTAAAAATTCAGAGTTAGGGACTGTCTATCTCATCAATTCCAATGAAGAGCATATTGAAAAACTTAAGGATGTAAAAAAAGGACAGGATGAGACAAACATCCTACTGTCACAGCTGCATGCTTCAAAGGATGGAAACTGTGTAGATGAGCTTTTAACACTCCCCTTCATACGTCAGTATTATGATTCCTATCTATTTAATCGCAGACAGGATACAGAATATTCAACAAAGATTGATAATCGTAAGGTTTCCTTATTTGATCTATTATCACGAGCAAGGAATAAAATCGATTCTGATAATCTGTCCCATCCTTGTTTGGGGCATGCATTAAAGAGTGCAGGAAAAGCATTTAAAATGATTGATTCTGAGAGTATTGGTGTTTTGGTTCCATACGGAGATGGCGAGAAATTGATTGATCAGCTGAATAGTTCCATTAGCAATGCAGAAAAGTATGCACTACTAGATAAGACACAGCGCTTTATGGTAAATGTTTATGAACACAAGTATAAGGAACTGGAGAAGGAAGATATGATTTATCAGCTTGAGTTTAACGGCATGCTGGTTTTGAGGGATGGGTTTTATAAGAATGATACAGGGTTGGAGGTTAGGAAGGAGTTGGAGGATATGTTTGTGTAAATAGAAAAAAGGCATATAGCCTTTTCCTAAAACGTATATTCACCAATATACACAAATATTTAGATCCACAGTTCCTAACTGACGAATGTATTATAAATTATATTTATGATTAAGTCAAAATAAAATCAATCTTAACCATTTTCATTTGTGTATAATAGTGAAATATACTTTTTGGATACTTTTTCTAAATTTCAAAAATTAAAGCTTTACAAATAAGTGATTATATGGTAGGCTAATCATGTGATATAAATGATAGGGCTTACAGAGCACATTGTTTGATTACGTTTTTATTACAAGTTAGGAGGTGTGACCGTAATTCATGAAAAACATCTTTGAAAGAAAAGATGGAGATGATGGCTATGTGATTCTACATAAAGGTTTTATGAGTATAACCTTGAGAATCATATATTGTTTAGTGGCTGCGCTCATCTACGTACTCTTCAAACTGGTTTAGATTTTAAATACAATATGATGTTATTAAATACATCATATTGTATTATAAAATAAATTTGCATTATAAAATAAGTTTCTTAGAAAGAAGGTGAAAAAATGGAAAAGAAAAACGAAATCACATTTAGCGTAAAAAGTAAATATGCCCTTTTTTCCGACCCGCTTAACCGCGTGTCAGGTGAAAAATTTTCTTACCAAATCCCAACATATGAAGCATTAAAGGGAGTTGTTAAAAGTATTTACTTTAAGCCGACAATCAGCTGGTTTATTGATGAAGTTCGTATTATGAATGAGATTCAATTTACGACACAGGGCATACGCCCAATCAATTATCACGGTGGAAACACGCTTTCCTACTATACCTATTTAACAAATGTTGAATATCAGGTAAAAGCTCACTTTGAGTGGAATCTGCACCATGAAGAATTGGAACAGGATCGTAATGAAAATAAACATTGGCTGATAGCAAAGCGAATGTTAGATCGTGGCGGACGCAGAGATGTCTTTCTTGGCACACGCGAATGTCAGGCGTATGTAGAATCTTGTGAATTTGGTAAAGGTAAAGGTTTTTATGACAATCACACCATAATACCTTTCAGTACTATGGTCCATGGATTTATTTATCCGGATGAATGGATTTGCGAGGAAGAAAAAGATAAATTGATTGCGACTTTTTGGACACCAGTCATGAAGAACGGTATTATTACATTCATTCGCCCCGAACAGTGTGAAATCAGACGTATCGTGGGAACCGGCGATATCAAAAGATTCGTAAAAGATATCAATTTTAAGAATGTTGAACAAGAGGAAGGAGGTGAATTGCATGAGCTGGGCGAGTAAATTACTAGAAACCTATGATATATGCCAGAGTGAAGTGGACAATGAAATCAAAGCTGGGATGTTATTACCATTAAGCCATCTTACTACAAAAGCACAGATTGAGGTTGTTTTGGACGAAAACGGAAAATTCATTCATGCTATAGAAATACCTAATGATGAAGCAGTCACTGTCATCCCAGTGACCGAGGATTCAGCAACAAGAGGAAACGGTGTAATCCCTCACCCTCTACACGATAAGCTAATTTATATTTCAAAAAATTATGCGAAATATACTGACAAAAAAAATGATATGTATTTTCTTGCACATCAAAATCTCTTAAAACAATGGGTTGATTCTTATTACACACACACAAGCCTTGTGCCAATCTATCAATATCTCGAACAAGGAACACTGATTCCTGACTTGATCTCTTGCGATATTTTAAAATTGGATGGAGAACAATTGGATAAGAAATATAAAATCCAGAAAACAATTGCTCAAACAGAAGCTTTTGTTCGCTTTAAAATCAGAAGTAATCAAAAAAGAGTTATTGAACCATGGTGTGATAAAACACTGTTTGATGCCTTTCACAAATTCTATACCAGTCTGCATACTGATGAAGATCTCTGCTATATAACAGGTAAAATGATGTATTGCACAGAAAAACATCCTGCTAAACTACGTCAAGGTAAAGATAAGGCTAAGCTGATTTCTACCAATGATGCCAACGGTTTTACATATCGCGGCAGATTTGTTTCCAAAAAAGAGGCGATTTCCGTAGGATATGAGACATCTCAGAAAATTCATAATGCTTTGCGATGGTTAATACAAAAACAGGCATATAAACAAAATGGACAAACGATTTTAATATGGAATGCACACTGCGATAACATTATGACGGCATTTGCATTAGATGAAAGCTTGTTGCCTGCTTTCCCTAACAATGTGGATACAGAAGAAGATTATGCTCAACGCGTAAACAAAGCAATTGATGGTTATAAGCAAAACATCAGTGATCATAGTGATAATATCGTCATCATGGCAATGGATGCTGCTACGATTGGTAGATTTTCTATAACCTATTACCAGGAAATAGATGCCTCTACATACTACAAAAATCTTCAGAACTGGTTTACATACTGTAGCTGGCCTCAATATTCAAAAGCTGAACATATGAGTGATGTACTGACCCCGATTCCTATAGATATCATCTCTTGTGCATATGGGACATTGCGTGGTGCATTTTTCGAAGTGGATGAAAAGATGATGACACTGCAAATGGGACGCCTACTGCCATGTATTTCTGAAGGGAAACCTATTCCGGATGATTTTATCATTAGACTTAATAACCAGATAAAGACCATGTCGACGAACACAAAGTACAACTGGAACAAATGTATTGGTATACTGTGTGCAGTATTCAAAAAATACTGTTATGATAAAGAAGGAGTGAATTGGAGTGTGAATACTATGGAAAACAAAAAATTGGCAAAATCAAATATCCCCTATTTATTAGGAAGAATTCTTGCAATATATGATGCAATCGAACAATATGCTTTGAACATTCAAAAGGAAGATCGCCCAACAAATGCAATGCGTTTATATGCACCATTTCAAGAGCATCCGTTTGTTACGCTTACTACCATTGACAAAAAAATTAGACCCTATGTTGAAAAACTAGGAAAAAAATGTGATTATCTCCTTTCAATGAAACAGGACTTAATGGAGGAGTTACATGCAGAAATGGATATGGAATCTATAGAACGAATTCAAAACCTAAACGCATATTTTGTCATTGGTTTTGATTGTCAGAGAAATGAAATCAAACGAATCAATACTGAAAGAAAAGAAAAAAACAAGCAAAAGGAGGAGTCTAAATCATGACAGCATTTACAAACAAAGTTGATTTCGCAATTATTTTTACAGTAAACAAAGCAAATCCCAATGGTGATCCGCTTTCCGGAAACCAGCCTAGAATTGATTTTAAGGGATTTGGAGAAGTATCTGACGTATGTATTAAACGGAAAATTAGAAACCGTCTGCAGGATATGGGAGAAAATATCTTCGTCCAATCTGATGAAAGAAGCAATGATGGATTCAAGAGCTTAAGTGAACGTGCTTCCAATAATAAGGAATTAAAAGCGGTTTTAAAAGATCGTGAAGCTTATGCTGCAGCTGCCTGTAAGCAGTGGACTGATGTCAGAGCATTTGGGCAGGTCTTTGCATTTAAAGCAAATAATGTTTCTGTAGGTGTAAGAGGTCCTGTTTCAATCAGAACTGCAGAAAGTATCAATCCGGTTGTTACAACCGATATGCAGATAACAAAAAGTGTAAATAGTGAGCCATCTGAAAAACGTTCTTCTGATACTATGGGAATGAAACACCGTGTTGATTTCGGTTTATACGTATGTAAAGGAAGTATCAATCACCAGCTTGCAGAAAAAACAGGGTTCAGTGAAGAGGATGCTGAGAAAATCAAAGAAGCTTTATGTTCTTTATTTATGAACGATGCGTCCAGTGCAAGACCGGAAGGAAGCATGGAAGTTTGCAAAGTATATTGGTGGAAGCATAATTGTCTGGCTGGACAATACAGTTCAGCAAAAGTACACAACTCTTTAAAGGTAGAGGTAAAAAAAGATGTTGATACGCCAAATTGCTTTGAAGATTTTACAATAACGTTATCTCCATTAGAAGGTTTAGAACCGGAAATTTATGATGGAATATGATGAAGATGAATTTTTGATGCTTTCAGGTATACAGCACTTTGCATTTTGTCGCCGTCAATGGGCACTCATACATATTGAACAACAGTGGGCAGAGAATTACCGTACGATAGACGGTCAGATTTTTCATGAGAATGCACATAACGGTGCATTCTCTGAAACAAGAAATGGAGTACTCATTCGTAGAGGGCTTGCTGTATTTTCAAGAACTATGGGTATTAGTGGTATTTGCGACATCGTTGAATTTCATCCATCAGATAAAGGTATCTCTATTTCAAAAGATTCTATACGATATCTCCCGGTTCCTATTGAATATAAAAGAGGAGAACCTAAGCAATATCAAGCTGATGATTTACAATTATGTGCACAGGCAATGTGTTTGGAGGAAATGCTTTTGTGTAAAATCGAAAAAGGTTATCTATTTTATGGAGAGACAAGGCGAAGAACAGAAGTGTTATTTTCTTCAGACATGCGTAATACAGTCAAAGCATATTGTGAGGAAATGCTTAATCTGTATTTAAAACAGTATACTCCTAAAGTAAAAATATCTAAGAAATGCAATGCATGTTCATTAAAGGACCTCTGTCTTCCTAAACTGAATCAAAATCCTTCTGTTGATGAATACTTTGATAAATATTTAGGAGATAAAAGTATATGAAAAAACTTTTAAATACACTGTATATAACAACACCTAGGACGTATTTATCTTTGGATGGTGAAAATATTATCGCTACAAAAGAAGATAAATCTGTGTCGAGATTTCCTTTGCACAATATCGAAGGTATCGTTGGATTTGGCTTTACCGGTGTAAGCCCTGCACTAATGGGAAAATGTGCAGATATGGGAATATCTTTAACATTTATGACAATGCATGGAAGATTCCTTGGTAGAATTGTTGGAGAGGAACATGGAAATGTCCTGTTGCGAAAAGAACAATTTAGAATATCCGAATCAAGTGAGAAACGTCCAGCATACGCAAAAAACATGATTACAGCAAAGCTTATCAATTCCAGAAATATATTACTTCGTGCCAAACGAGATTATGGTATGAGAATAGATGTTGAAAAAATCGAAACAGCAGCTGAAGCGATCAGATTATCTGCAAATGAAGCTAGAAAAGCGGATTCTGCAGACACTTTAAGAGGAATCGAAGGCAATGCAGCAAATTGTTACTTCCATGTATTTGATGATTTAGTTCTCCAACAGAAAAATGATTTCTATTTTCATGGTAGAAATAAACGACCTCCGCTAGATAATGTTAATGCTCTTCTTTCCTTTACCTATACACTTTTAGCAAAGGATGTCACATCGGCGCTTGAATCTGTCGGTTTAGATCCATATGTTGGATTTTTACATACCGATCTTCCTGGACGAACCTCTTTAGCATTAGATTTAATGGAAGAATTACGCTCAATCCTGGCTGATCGTTTTGTTTTATCACTTATAAATATGAATATAGTATCTGCTGATGGATTTACAAAAACCGATAGTGGCGCTGTTTATATGGATGATAATACTAGAAAAACTGTTCTGTCTTCATGGCAAAAGAAAAAACAGGAAACAATAAAGCATCCATTCCTTGATCAAAAGATAGAGTGGGGTTTGGTTCCTTACGTTCAGGCGCTGTTACTTGCTAGAACAATTCGCAGCGATTTATCTGAATATCCACCTTTTTTATGGAAATAATAAGAAATGCTTGTTATAATAACTTATGATGTCAACACTCAAAACAGTGCAGGTAAAAAAAGATTAAGGAAAGTTGCAAAAGTATGTGTGAACTATGGGCAGAGGGTTCAAAATTCAGTTTTTGAATGTGTTATGGATCAAGCAAAATGCAGAGAGGTTAAACACAAACTCATTGGTTTAATTGATAAAGAACATGATAGTTTAAGATTTTACTATTTAGGTAATAATTATAAAAATAAAGTAGAACATATTGGAGCTAAGCCTAGCTTCAATGTTGAAGAAGATGTATTATTTATATAAATTATTTTGCGCGAACCTTAAGCTCACATGAAATCCCAGGGAGGTTCGCGCTTTAAAATTCATTTTTAAAGCATTTTGTAACAATTTTTCAAAATTATTAGCTAATAGTCATCATGAAAAATTAGTAATTCGTTACAAATGCTATTATTTATGACATTTTTCACGGTCTAGCCTCTCTTGAGGCTAGTGGATCTAAATCCTAATCACTCGTAATCAGGAATTACTGGCTAAGGTCTAGCCTCTCTTGAGGCTAGTGGATCTAAATGGTATACTTGTTGTACTTGTAATTGGATATATGAGTCTAGCCTCTCTTGAGGCTAGTGGATCTAAATGCTGTACGTGATTGTTTGTATGAGCAGATCAAGTGTCTAGCCTCTCTTGAGGCTAGTGGATCTAAATCTTCGGTGGTATATGGGAGAGATTTGCGAAAGGTCGTGGTCTAGCCTCTCTTGAGGCTAGTGGATCTAAATACTAGGTGCATCGATCGCTGCGAATCCGTGGATCGGTCTAGCCTCTCTTGAGGCTAGTGGATCTAAATGCTGTACGTGATTGTTTGTATGAGCAGATCAAGTGTCTAGCCTCTCTTGAGGCTAGTGGATCTAAATTACTCACAAAAATCTTGGTGATATAGAGAGGGCTTTTGTCTAGCCTCTCTTGAGGCTAGTGGATCTAAATTTAAAATTTAATAACAACATCCCGAAACCAAACGTCTAGCCTCTCTTGAGGCTAGTGGATCTAAATTAATTTTGACAATCTATATGGTTCTTTGCAATCAGTCTAGCCTCTCTTGAGGCTAGTGGATCTAAATATATTTTTTTATCCGGTAGAGCGTTACGCTGTTTGTCTAGCCTCTCTTGAGGCTAGTGGATCTAAATTGTCAACATATTTTTTCCCATCTCTTTGATAGGGTCTAGCCTCTCTTGAGGCTAGTGGATCTAAATAAGCAAAGAGTATCCGGACAACACGGCAAGCTCTGGTCTAGCCTCTCTTGAGGCTAGTGGATCTTAAGAATAACAAATCCTGTTAGAAAGCATAGTGTAGCATGTCTAGCCTTCTTTTATTCGCATGTTTTGGTCAATCTAGTCTTTTTTGCAAAACCAGCATATGTAAATATTTGGTTAGAATTTGTACAATGCATATGGTTTTAATCGGACTTTTTATTTATTAAATGGATAGAAAAAATGACAAAATGAAGATATTATGAATATAATACATTTTAGCAGAGTACTTAATAAGCATGTCCGCATTTCACTCCAAAACAATCAATTCTATAATTTTTGTTAAAATAATCCTCTTTTTTATACCTGTTCTAGTATGTATGAAAGTTATTAAAGTGTTGTCTTCTCTAGTGAAAAATAATGCTCCATAAGAAAACGGATGAACTCATCATGCGCTCCCTGTTACTTTAGATACATACCCAAATAAGCATTATTCGTGATGATACCATCTACCCCCATAGAGAGCATATTTTTGATAGAATTTACTTTATTCACCGTCCAAACATATATCTCTTTCTGTTCCAAATGAACTCTGCCTACCACATGACGTGAAAGAAATGCGGATTCTATACTAAATACATCAACATCCTTCAGAGTATAGTAATCACCATACAGTATCAGTGTAATGAAGACGGTCGTTATCACAGGGTTTAACGCCTTTACTCTCTATAGCAATGAGTAATCCATAGAGGCTATAATCTGCTTCTCGAAGTTTTCCTCATGAAGCAGCTGTAAACAGGATTCTACTATTCCATGATCATGCCCGTTACTTTTTAGTTCAATCATGAGCTCGATGCTTCCTTTTAAACGCCTTATTATCTATCTCAGCGTAGGTATACACTCACCTGTAAATTTCAAATCATAGTGTAATCCTACATCATAAACAGAAACTTCATTATAATTTACATCCCATACGTTCTTATCGATACCAGCAATATATTTAAAATTCGTGTCATGCAAAACAATCAGTTCCTTATCTTTTGTCTACTGAATATCAATTTCAGCATATTCAGCACCTGCTTCTATCGCCTTATCCAATGCGGCCAATGTGTTCTCAGGAGCATACGCTACTCCTACACGATGAGCTGCGATTTGTTTGTTTCTCTGATTAAAGGGATAAAAGTGAAAAGCATTTCCCTGTTAATCATTATAGATCGATCTTATTATATAGGCTAGAAAAAGCACAAGAATGCCCATGACAGTATTCTTCCAAGTTGACGATTTATGATCGTGATGATATACATAAGGTATATGACTGCAGTATAATGCAGTAAGTAATGAACTCCAAATAATGGAGAATAGTATCTGATATAGCAAAGCAGATATTTCTCGAAATTGAATATAACTGGTTATAAATGCATACGGCCTATAACTAAGCAGACGATAACCTGTTATCAAATAGGCAATTATGATAGTAGCGATCAGCAAAAATAATACGATTGCAAAGAATAAAAAAGTAAAATGAATTCCAGTAATCTTCAGTTTTTGATTTCGCAGCATCTGAAAACTTCTTTTGCAGGACACCATAAAGCTGTCCTTGTGCAGAAAAAAATGTGGTAGAGAGAAGGATGTAAAAAAGATGATAATATAAAAGACAAGCAATACAATCAGATATATGAATCGTAAAAGTAGATCACCACGGATATAATCTAATATATACTATATACTCTGGAAAATGTATTCATGAAAGTAAATTTGTCGTATATGAAAATGCTGACAATGGATACATGATCAATATCAAGATGTTTTTTTGGCTTTACTGCAGGCATAATTGACAGCTGTGATTGCCATAAGATTTCTGGAAATCGACTATGAAGATGTTCGTGATAATAATAAAGCATAAGAAAAGAAAGTTCATATAAGATGAAGCATCCCAATAGGAATGTCATAAAAATCAGAATAGGAATCGTATAGGGGTGCATCAGCCATATCATAGCATTTTGCATACTTATATATTTATAACCAGATTGATTAAGTGTAAATCCAGGCAGATATTGCAGAAATGGAACAAGTGTAATTCCACATAATAATTCTATAGAAGTTCAAACAACAAAAGTGATTTCCACTTCCATGTAATCTTATCTATGAAATTTTTAAAAGTGATATTCATAAGGTCCTCCTACATATGATAATGGCTTTCTGGTCAACAAAAAGAATTTACTCTTTTTTTCTTGATGATAGTATCTGCATATTTTATCGTTTTATGTACAGACTTGCATACACATCCTATTCATGAAGCCTGATACTTTTTTCTCTACATATTTGATATCATTATCTAGTACGAAATAGAAGGAATGCATTGAAAAGGACTTCTGCTATAGATGATAAAATAAACTTATTTTATTTAACTGCCTTAAAGCTTTCTATAATAATGGTATTGCATATGCATAAGATAGAATACAAATATCTCTTTGCATTGCGATTCACATGAAATGCTCATTACAGTACAATCTGATCAGGCTGTGAATAACATGAGGCCGGGCTCTTAAAGAGCAGCAAATGTCAATCCTATACACATTTTGCGGGACAGAGCATGTCACGCAGGGTGTGTTTTTTTCTATACCATAGAAGGAGATGCCGGGAGATATCGATAAATGGAGGTAGTCAATGGAAAACGAAAAGATTGCTGTAAAGGTGTCACTCATAACGATTATAGGAAATATTATGTTCTTTCTGATTAAAATAGTGGCGGGCATATGTGGCCACTCCGATGCGATGATATCCGATGCAGTGCATACATTATCAGATATTCTGAGTACCTTTGTCGTCATCGCAGATGTTAAGATAGCGAATAAGGAACCGGATACTGAACATCCGTATGGTCAAGAACGTATGGAAGATGTCGCTTCTCTTTTGCTGGCACTCATGCTGACAGTGACGGTACTAGGTATCGGAATTCATGCGATCAGCACTATATGGAATGTGAATATGTCACATTCGGCGATACCTACGCAACTTACTTTAGGAGTTGCTATCTTATCCATTTTAGGTAAGAAGAGAAAGTATTGATACACACAACTTGCCGCAGAGAACATCCACTCGGAAGCATTGCTCGCTGACGCCTATCATCATCGTTCCGATGTCTTGTCAAGCATTGGAAGCCTGATTGGTATTACCAGTGCCCAATCGGGGCTTCCCATCTTAGACCCGATTGCCAGTATCGCTATCTGTGTCTGTATTATCAAACTGTCGAACAACATCTTCAAAGACGCTATCTATCGGATGGTAGATTATGCATGTGATCTGTATTTGCATGAGCAATTAGTTGCAGTCGCAGCTGGTCATGCCAGTGTCCTACGCATTGATGATTTTAAGTCGAGGGTGTTTGGGAACAAAGTTTACGTGGATATTGAAATTGCGGTTAACAGTCGTTTTACTGTCCAGCAGTCACATGCTATTGCACAGCAGATACATGATGGTATCGAGGCAGCATTTTTGAAAGTTAAGCATTGTATGGTTCATGTGAATCCTCATGATAATCGAGAAGGAAAGTATGAGTAAATAGACAACCTCTCACGCTACCATATGTATGAAGAATCCATATATAGCTGTACAAATTGAAACGGAATATACTTTCATCAAAACCACTGATTGACAATATTAAATGAGCTAATGGTTTGATTCATTATAATGAGAAGTTCTTTTATCTCAGCGACGGACTGGTAGTTCAACCTAACAAAAAAAGCATGTTTTATTTAAATTCATGCTTATACTGGTTATGGTTGCTGTGTTTGGTTTGGTGCATACTCATCATAACATAATCACCTCACCTTCTCAACTAGAATAAAAAAATGGCCAATTATACGTTACGATAACTGGCCATCTCATGACTTTTCCACGACTTTTTTACGGCTTTTCACGAAAATATCGTGTTTTTACGGATAAATCTTCGCTTTTTATATGCGTTTGTATGCTACCTGTATGATGCCAAAATGCCTTTATTTATCAACTTTTTAGCGCTGTATGCTATGTGTATGGTAGTTGTACGAACCCTTACTTATTCTTCATATGAGGGAACAAAAAGCTTAATCATTAAAATAATTTATATCCCTTTACTAGTGCCTATTCGATAAGTTGCTATTTATCTTTATTTTTATATGTATTTATAATTCTTTATAATTAGTCGTAAATCTGTCGTACATTTGTCGTATGCATATATTTCTTTTTACTATTCAAAATATCTAGCAAATTTATCTAATTCTTCTTTGGTAAAATCTTGTTTTGCTTCAGCATAAATATTCATTGTCGTTTGTGCATCTGAATGCCCTAATACCTCTTGCATAACTTTTATATTTACTCCAGCTTCTAACATTCGAGTAGTAAAAGTATGTCTTAATGAGTGATTCGATATATTTGGGAGAATTATAGAATTAGCATTTCCTTTATCCATAATTTCATAATTACAATCTCTTATAATTCTTCTTAACGCTTTATTAAGAGTAGCTTGATTATAAGTAGTTCCAAATCTATTCACAAAAACAAAATTAGTATATCCATCTATTTTAGAAACACATTCAATTCCTAATTCTTTTTGATACGCTTTTTCTTCCAATAAAGCTAACTTCACTTTTTCTATCATTGGAATTACTCTATTTCCTGCATTTGTTTTAGGAGTATTGATTGCATAACCACATCTATCTTTACCACCTCTATCATAATAAACTAATGTATGTGATACTGTGATTGTATTATTTTCAAAATCAATATCCTCCCAAGTTAACCCAGTTACTTCTCCAACTCTCATACCAGTCCATAACATAACAATAAATATTGGATACCACTTGTGATTAAATCCTTCTTTTTCAAGATATTTTTCAAATATCTTTTGTTCATCTTTAGTTAATGCTTTTCTTTTTTCAACATCTTTGTTATGCGCTCTTTTGAGTTCTCTTAAAGCATTATCTGAAGGATTATATCTTATACAATCATCTTCAACCGCTAATTCTAGTATTTGGTGTAAGACCGTATGCAAACATTCAATAGTTCTTACTTTTAAATGGCGATTATCTAAAAGCATGTTATAAAATCCTCTAATATCCGTTCTTTTAAGTTCACATATTTTGATATTACCCAAATGTTCTCTAGCAAATTGATTATACATATACTTATAATTCTGAAATGTATTATCTTTTAAACCTCGTTTTAAGTTCTCCCATTTTTTGTAAAAGTCATTGACTGTTAGATTCTTACCATTTGCTTTGATTCCATTTAATGTATCTCTTAAAATATCTAATTCTTTCTCTCTTAATTCATCAAGCGTTTTCGCATAAATAGAATGTCTTTTACCATTTTTATCTGTCCATTTAAATTCATATGTATTATTAGAGCGTTCGTATTCTCCCTCCTTTAAAATTCTATTTTTAGAATCTTTTCTTCGTTTAACTGACATGTTATCATCCTTTCTGTTATATCCTTACAACAAAAAGAACACACTCATATTTAAATTATAACAAGTGTGTTCTGATTGTCTAGTAATTTTTAAATTGAGTATTGTTTTTCCAAATACTCACAAAATAACTTTTTCTTGATTAAGCGTTTACTACCACACCAGATAACAAACTTACAATCTTCTTTGTTAGTTAATTCTCTTAACTTATTAATCCCTATATTGAAATAAGAAGAAGCTTCCTCTAACGTCAATAACGCTTTATCTGAAATAGGCACTTGTTTCTTTATATGACATCATCTCCTTTTTCATTCACAAATCTAAAATAATCTTTTACAGAGTTAAATTCTTGAATCCCACTTTTTTCAAAAATCAAAACTTTTGTAATTCTTCGTAAAAATGCCAACCATGTTTCCTTATCATTCACTTGTGCATCAGCATATTGTTTTTCTAAAGGCCAATTGCTCACAATATATACAGTAGTAAAACATGCTATTTTATTCGAATATCTAGCCTGTAATTCCACAGGGTAAACATCACAATACATCAACATTTTAGATACATTTATTGATGACCTAAACTCATCAAAGCATATTACTGATTGAGTTGAATAGCTATCAAATGGATGTATGTAATCTGTAACCCTATACACATTAGAATATCCAGAATTCTCCATAACATATCTAGTCTTTCCTGTTCCTGTTGCACCGCTTATGTAAATTACTTCTAAATCTAATCGTACTGTATCTTTATATTTATCAGTTAAAATCGTATTACGTAATTTATCAAGTTTATCAATTTGTAGAATATAATCTTGATTATTTTGAATAATTTCTGAATTGGTCATATTATCTTGTATCATGCGATATAGCTCAGATAAATCACTTCGCTTTCCTTTAGAATCTGGTGGCGGAGTTCCTACCTCTTCAAACGAATCTTCTACTTTTGTTTCTTGCTTCGCCTCATTTGAAAGCCACACACCCTCTTTTTTGATGTATAAAATGTTTTGAGATACATTTCCTTTACAATGCTCAATATGAGCTTCTGGAAAGTACCTTTTTATCATTGACCACCTAACCCTAGAAGAAAATACAAGAAAGACATGAGTATGAAATGTCGAACCAATTTCATCTGCCATACACATATAAATATTAGTTTTAAAACTTTCAACAACAATTTGCTTGATTTTATCATGTGTATATCCTTTTTCAATAGGATTATTAATTGTTAGCTGGTACATGTATGATTGTTTATCAATACTATCGCCTCCCATCTGTGAATTTTGTTCATTTTCAATCTGCACAACATATACCTTTATAACCATTTAAAAGTTCTTAAAGATATACTTCAAAATGTTTGTGCCGGTTTTTGGTAATACTAGGGACACCGGCACTTATATTTAGAATAGCTTGTGGCTTCGCCACCGCTATTCTAAACCGTTAATCAGACAAACCTGTAATACATAGTTCTTTAAGTTTCTCTTTGTTACAGATAATAGGCATTTTCACAAAATGAAGTTTTGAGTTTTGTAATAAAATCACACCTTCTCCAACTTTAAATTTTCTATCTTCAATCAAATCAATATATTCTTTGGGTAGCAACATCTCATAAATACTTCTAATTGATGCTCCTAGAATAATTATGATTCCATAATTGAGTCTTGATCCATTTTTAAAAACGCTAGCATCAGGCCTTTGACACGAAATGATTAATCTCACATTAAGGCTTCTGCCGAGCATTAGGATTGTGGCAATTTTACTCATTACGCACTCAGCTTTTTTCTTATCAATTTCCATGAGATATAAAATATATGCCACATACTCATCGAATATCAATGTAATAGAAAGCCTAGATTGGTCAACACCTGATTGTCGGTTTAATAATATTTCATATACAGTTTCAACTGCTTCTATGCATTTTTCAAACGGATAATATCTTTCACATTGATTTAAGAATCTAAATGAATCATCCTGCTTAAAATCAGCAAAATAATATATCCCAAATTCTTCTACTTTAATTAATCTTGCATATATCATTAACAAAGCTGTACTTTTTCCAGCCCCGCTCATTCCGCATAAAATTATGTGACTATTATCAGAGTTCTCACAACATGCACTAATTTCTAATTTTTCTCCATAATTAAGAAAAGCATCATAATCATAGCCTAAAACTAACTCCTTATTAGATGTCATCATATAAATCAACACTTTCTTTTGGAGTTCGTCCAATCACAGATTTAAATTGAATTAGATTTTTTTTAGAATATTGTATATTCCCAATAATAGTAATATCCATTATATGAGCAATATCTTCTTTTTTTTCATTCCATTTATTTAATGGTATATTGGTATAAAATTCTCTTAAAACAACTTTTTTATTATTCATTTTTTTTTTAGAAATCAATATAGGATTTCCTTTTTTTAAATCTTTTTCATCAAAAGCCAATAGTAGATTATTTTCATCACTTTTAGCAAGAAATTCTCCAATTACATAAATAACAGTGAAAACTAAGATAGCAGGGATGAGAAATGTTAAAATTTTTTCAGAAATATATAAAACAGAAGATAATATTTTTGGAACATTTAAAGATGAAATATAGATGTTTTTCAAATTATCAAATATAATAATCATCAAAATAACAGGAATCCAAACAACATTTAACATAGGATTATTTAACAAAATTAAAAATCCTAATCTAATTCTATATATGTTCTTCTTTCTCCTTAGTTTGTTTTCATTATAGACACTCATTAAAACGACCTCCTTTAAAATAATCAAGAAGAGGGAATTTTATCCCCATTCTCTAATTGCCATAGATATTTTGAAAATACTTTTAACAACTCCTTTGTTAACATTGGAGAATTATGCAACTCATTTATAGAGAGTGGCCAGCTCTCCATATTTAAATGCTTATTTTGAAATTTTTTCTACTTTTTCTGCTTTTCCACGCATATTAAAATAGATTTCAACCAACTCGTTTGGTCTAACGTCAGCTGGTAAGTTAATTTCTTCTTTCAAAAACACCTTATCACATCGAAGTCCTTCAGTATTTGGGTTTTCGTAAGCAATAAAAATATTAGTTCCAGAAATAACTTCCCCAACCTGATTTTTGAAATTGATTTCTTCAATACCAATTATTCTTGCTTTCATATGACTTCCTCCTTTCTCTTGCATATGCAATTTCTGATATATCATGGACTTATTTAATCATGGATTTTTAATTTTGTAACTGGTATAATTAATACGAACTCATATTTCGTGATAGGAGGTATATTCTATGATTAGAAAACCTAAAAGTTCTTGTCAAAACAATTTAGCTAATATAAGAGATGACTTGGGGTATACTCAAAAACAAATGGGGGAGATACTTGGAGTAAGTGAAAGAATGATACAAAAATATGAAAGCAATCAATATAATCTACCAATAGAAAAAGCATTTTTTTTATCTAATGAATATAATTATTCTTTAGACTGGATATACTGCAATCGTAAACCATATATAAATAAAGAATATATTCCTTGTTTTCAATGCGAAAACAATAAGTTTGTTATGGATATTCGCAATTTTATCACTTGTTCTAATGATTTAATTCATATCGTTATTCCCGATAATTATTGGAATTACATAAAAAAATTAAATAAGGTAATGTCCTCAAATATATCCAATGAAGAAAAAAACAGAGAAAAGAAAAAGTTAAGTAAAATATTTCTAGAAAATAATAATAAAAATTGGAAGTTTTCTGTTGATATTAATCAATTTTGCTCTTACTTGATTTTCGACGATAAAGAAACCCCTTTTGTCGATGATGATAATATAAAAAAGAAAAAAGTAACTAAAAGCCAAATCAAAGAAGCTGAGAAATTCTTAAAAGAGTTACTTGAAACAGATAATAACGAATAAAAACAAAATACCCTTTATATTGAATAAAAAAAACACAAATCTTGAGAGAAATTTCAATCTTTCAAAATCGTGTTTTTTATTTTTTATTTCAATGCGTTCTGAATATCGCTATCATTTGGATTAAGTAAAATATCTTTCTTATCATCGAAAGTAAAATATTCATTTTTATTCGTCTTAAAGACCATTACTTCACTTCCTCTAGAATCTGATTTCCAAAATCCCGCATAATAATTATTATTTATTTCAAGCTCTATTGGTGCCATAAAATCTGGTATTCCTATTATTGATGTATCATCTGCTTTAATCCAAATTTTTTCTTTTTCTAGCACATCTTTATTTTCTAATGTAGATCCTGTAATAATAAAGTTCTGCATTACATCTGTATATTGTTCATTGCTTGCCATTTCCATTATTTCCTCATTAGTCAATGATAATATATCTCCAACAGTCAGACTATCCCAATTTTCGAAAGCATGAGTTATAAAAACTTTTTTAGCTTTATTACCCTCAAATATTACTATATTACTTAATGTATCAACTTTAGTTTCTGAAGTTATTTCTTTACGATTATATAAATTATCAAAATTGAAATAGTACATAATAGTTGGTTCTTTTTTACTTAAATAAGTAGATAGTGTTAATGCATTGTTACTATTAACATAAGTTTCTTTAGCATCTTCCAATTTTCTAAAACTCTTCATTATTTCAACAACTTCTTTTTCTTGTTTTTCATTTAGTTTATTTTCTGGAGTACAAAGCATAGATATGTAACCTCCATAATAAAACGAAAATTCCCCACTAAAAGCTCCTGTCACATCATCTTTTATTCCACTCATTGACTGCGGTAAAAGTGCATACGAGATACTTCCATCAACATCTGTAAAATCTGCATCGTTTTTCATATCTAACTGTCCAATCACGTGCAATTTAGATACCATAAATTTTCCTAAATTGGAATAGTCCGTAGCTTGTACATATCCAGCATTAAAATCAGATTTAGTTATTTCTGAAATATCAACTTTTAGCATAGTATCAGTACCCGTTCCCAAATTCGTAGATTCGGGTAAATTCATATAGTTATAAGTAATTTCTACTCCATCATCACTTTTTATTTTTATTGTTTCCCCCATATTATCTACTCTTTCATTAATAACATTCCAATTTGAAGGATAATTAAAAACGAATTTGGGATATGTTACTTCATTTATATCTTCATATCTAGTGATATATGCCCTATCTAATATTAAATCATTTTGATTTTTCTCTTCATTTTGTTCTTGTTTATTTTGACCACACGCAGTTAAAAGACATAATATAGAAATACAAATCATAAAAAAACTAATCTTTTTCTTTTTACACATAATAACCTCTTTCCTTCTATTTTTTTAGAATCTAAATTTATTTCATTATACATTATACCATTTGCATGACTATTTGCAATGCATATTTCCTTGTTATTTTGCAATACCATATGTATAAAAGGAGGTAAGAATACATATGGCTTTTCAACTAAAACCAAATAAGAAACAGACAGAGAATAAAACTATAAGATTTCCAATATCGTTAATTGAAGAAATAGAAAAAGCGATAGAAAAAAAAGATGTAACATTTTCTAGCTTTGTCATACAAGCATGTAAATTTGCCCTTGAAAATATAGAAGATAATTGTAATGATTAACAAAAAAAGAGATTCATACTTTTTATTAACTCAATAGGTTAATAGTAGTAAAATCTCTTTTTATTTTTGAGCGTATTCTTTTGTCGTAAGTTTGTCGTAAATTCCAACAACTTCCTTCAAATAAGCCTTTAATTATCGTATTTTTTCTTACTTATTCTTCATATGCGGGAACAGCAACACTTCCCGTATCGTCTGTGAATTTGTCAACAGCATCACCAGTCTGTCAATTCCCAATCCAACACCACCGGTTGGCGGCAGACCATACTCCAATGCCTCCACATAATCCGTATCCATCTCATTTGCTTCATCATCCCCCAGATCACGCAGCTTCAGCTGATTCTCAAAACGCTCTCTTTGATCAATCGGATCATTCAGCTCAGAGAATGCATTCGCATACTCATGCCCGTCAATAAACAGCTCATAGCGATCCGCAAATCTAGGATCCTGCGCATTCTTCTTCGCAAGTGGACTGATTTCCACCGGATGCCCATATACATATGTTGGCTGAATCAGCGTTTCCTCAACATACTTCTCAAAAAACAGATTGATAATATGTCCGACACTGTTATGCTTCTTCTCAACCTCAATATCATGCTCCTTCGCGATTGCACATGCATCCGCAAAGCTCATTTCCTGCCAGAAATCAACGCCGCATGCTTCCTTGATACCATCCACCATATGTAATCTCTTAAACGGTGCCTTCAAAGAAATCGTCTTATCCTGCCACTCGATTTCTGTGGTACCGCATACCTTCTCTGCCACATGATTCAACAGACCTTCCACCAGATCCATCATCCCGCTCAGATCAGAATATGCCACATAGGCCTCCACCGTTGTAAACTCCGGATTGTGTGTAGCATCCATTCCCTCATTACGGAATAATCTGCCAATCTCATATACACCCTCAAGGCCACCGACGATCAGTCTCTTCAAAGGCAGCTCTGTTGCGATACGCAGATAAAACGGCATATCCAGTGTATTGTGATGCGTCACGAACGGTCTTGCACTTGCTCCACCCAGAATCGGCTGCAGCACCGGTGTCTCCACCTCAACCAAGCCTTCATTATCCAGATAATTCTGAATAGCACGGATAATTCTAGGTCTTGTCAATGCGATACGCTTGCTGTTTTCATTGGTAATCAAGTCCACATAACGGCGGCGGAAACGCTCCTCCACATCCTGTAAGCCATGATACTTCTCAGGAAGCGGGCGCAGTGCCTTCGTCAGATGCGTATACACCTCGGCCTTTACAGAAAGCTCTCCATGATTTGTCTTCATGACCTTTCCTTCAATTCCTACAATATCTCCAAGATCCGACTTCTTGAACACCTCATAGGCCTCTTCACCGATGACATCCTTACGAACATAAATCTGAATCTGTCCGTCGATATCCTGAATATGCATGAAGCCGGCCTTTCCCTGACGTCTCTTCGTCATGATACGTCCCGCAATTTTCACTGTCAGATCTTTTTCTTCCAGCTCTTCCTTCGTACAGTCTTCATATGCTGCACGTATTTCTCCGGATTTGTGTGTTCTCTGATATGCATGCCCGAACGGCTCGATGCCCATGGCACGCAGATCTTCCATTTTCTGTCGACGGATAACTTCCTGTTCAGTTAACTTTTCCATAATCTGCTCCTTTTCTATTTCCATATAAAAAGCTCTCTTCCAACATAGGGACGAGAGCTTCATCGTGGTACCACCCTAATTCGCCGGCAGGTTTCCCCGCGCAGCCTTAGTGACTGTGTTTCAAGTCTCTTCGTAACGTGAAGGAAACGTCCTGATCGGAAAGCTCCAAGTCTTTATTTCCTGCAGGTTCCACTGCTGCACTCTCACCAAACGTGCATACTCTCTGAAAGCTTTCACAAACAGTACTCTCTTATCACAGCCATATTTACGATTATGATTATATAGACAAACCCTGCCTTTGTCAATCGAAAACTCCTTAAAATTACCGATAAAACAAGGCTTTCCATGATTCCTTCCTTATGGTGAAAGGTTTACGAATACCATGTGGATGACAAGCCCTTCAAATGCTTCAGCACTTCATACAAGCCCTTCAGCTATTGCTGTCGGCACGCCATTTCAAGAATATGCAGCTTCCCGTTACCGGCATCAAAGTGCTTTGTCATCCACCTGATCCAGATAGCTGCGCACTGCCTTCATGACATCCTTTAAGCACCCATCCGCAAATGGAACCTTCAGATTCGCTGCCGCAACGATTTGCGTGAATGTCTTCGTTCCACCAATCTGACAGATGCGATAATAGTCCTCAAATGCGTTTTCATCCTTCTGATACAGACGATACCAGAACTGCAATGCACACACCTGTGCCAGTGTATAATCAATATAATAGAACGGTGTCATAAAGATATGACTCTGACGGAACCACCATCCTCCATTCTCCAGAAATTCACAGTCCGTATAATCCTTATGCGGCAGATACTGTTTTTCCAGTCTTCTCCAGGTCTGCCGTCTTTCCGCCGGAGTCATTTCCGGATGCTCATACACCTCATGCTGGAAATGATCCACCAGAACGCCGTAAGGGATGAACTTAGCGGCTCCACCAAGATGAAGGAATCGATACTTGTCCGCATCCTCCTCAAAGAAGGTCTCCATCCACGGCCATGTAAAGAATTCCATACTCATAGAGTGAATTTCACAGCTCTCATAGGTTGGCCAGATACACTCCACCGGTCGGATTCCCATGGAAGTAAACACCTGGAAGGCATGCCCTGCCTCATGAGTGAGAACCTCCGCATCATGGCTTGTCTTATTAAAATTACTGAAAATAAACGGAGAGCGATCTTCGGCAAACACGGTGCAATAGCCTCCGCCTGCCTTTCCCTTTTTACTGTCAAGGTCCAGCAGATCATGCTCCACCATGAAATCAAAGAACGTTCCACAGCGGTCATCCAGCTCATGATACATTGTGTTTGCGCGTGCAATCATTTCCTGTGTATCGTATTTCGGAGTTGGGTTGCCACTTGCAAATTCATATTTTTCATCGTATACATGTAGTCTGTCATAGCCTAAACGTTCCCGCTGCCGTTCATATAATGCATTACATAACGGTACAATCTCCTCCAGAACCTGCCGGCGGTAGTTTGCCACATCCTCCTGCTTGTAATCAAAGCGGCACTGCAGCATATATGCCAGCTCAACATAATTCTTATAACCCAGCTTTTTCGCCATGCGGTCGCGCACCTTAACCATGCGGTCATATAAACCATCAATCTCGTCCTGGTGTGACTGCATCCATCCCCAGTATGCCTGGGTAGCTCGTTTACGAATGTCACGATCATCACATTCCATCTTTACACCAAGCTCTGATAACGTATAGGTATCACCATCGAAGGGAATCTGTGCACTGGCTATCAGCTTCTGATAACTGCTCTGCAAACGGTTTTCCTCCTGCAGCTCTTCAATAATTTCATCACTGAAACTTTTCTGTGCAAACTCCGCAAGCAGGAAATAGGTTTCCGGAACATCCTTTTTCAATTCCTCCGCAAACGGTGAAGCCAGCACCTCTTTGTCAAACGCCGTTGTCAGGGACTTCATCTTCGGCATTGCCTCGTCCCAGTAATCGTTTTCCTTCTGATAAAAGGCATCGTTTGTATTGATCGTATAGCGGACATAACAGATATTATACATCGTATCCAGATGCTCAAATGCCCGTTTCCCCTCATCAAATGCTTTCTTGAAGCTTTGATAGTCCTTTGCTTCCTTCAGCCTGGTGCCTGCCTGCTGCATTGCCTCTGCATAAGCCTCATAGCTGTAACGCTCATAGTTATAATCCTTAAATTTCATGCTATCACCTCATCAATCATTATACGAGATATTTCATGTAAAAGATATCCAAACAATGTGAAAATATGTCTCTTTCCTTTTGTTTATTGGATATGTACACACATATACTGATCCCTTCGTGCAAATAAAGAGAGTATTGACCATGGAAAACCACGGCGGTTTTCAACAGATAAACAGGAATACATGCTGGGGCATTATCCCATATACCTCCTGATGATAAAATTGTCAGTAACTAAGGTATATGGATAAAAGATCTGATTCTTCCATACCGCAATGTAAAAAGAAAAACCGCCTGAAACGGATGGCATAACAAAGCACAGCGATATCTGCCCGGCTATGAAGCACCATCTCAACGGTTCCCCTGTTTATACTGTTCCTGTATTCTAGCATACTCTGCTTCATATGCGGATAATATGCTTTGCATTTCCTCGTAGGTTTCGATTTTGCTCAGCTGATCCTTGAGCTGATGGCTCTTTGGCAGCCCCTTTACATACCATGCAGCATGTCCGCGCATTTCTCGAATACCGACGAATTCACCCTTCAGATTACACAGGCGTTTTGCGTGCAGTCTGGCCATTGCGAACGTTTCCTCCAGCGTTACCTCCGGCATATGCTTACCGCATTCCAGATAATGGGCAATATCCTTGATCAGCCAGGGATCCCCCAAAACACCGCGGCCGATCATGACAGCATCACAGCCGGTTTCCTTCAGCATCTTCTCTGCATCCTCACCACTTCGCACATCGCCGTTCCCCATTACGGGAATGGATACAGCTTCCTTCACCTTTTTGATATAAGACCAATCTGCAGTCCCTTCATACATCTGTTTTCTGGTACGTCCATGCACGGCAAGTGCCTGTACTCCGACAGCCTCCAGTCCTCTGGCAAGCTCCAGACATGTAATCTGATCCAAATCCCAGCCGATCCGCATTTTCACGGTGACCGGTTTTTTCACACTCTGAATAACCGCCCTGCTCATTTCCACAGCATGATCAACATCCTTCATCAGAGCGCTTCCCGCAAAGGATTTCACAATTTTTGTGACAGGACATCCCATATTGATATCAATGATATCACAATCGGTTTTTTCATCCAGAAATTTTGCGGCATATACCATTGTCTCTATATCATGTCCGAAAATCTGCATGGCCAAAGGATGCTCCTGTTCCTCGACATCCGTCATACCTACTGTTTTTTCATTATCATAATACAGCGCCTTATCCGAAACCATCTCTGTATAAATAAGACCGGCACCGAATTCCTTGCAGATTACACGAAAGGCAGGATTGGATATCCCTGCCATCGGTGCGATTACCACCTGATTCGGTATTACAATATCTCTGATTTTCCAGCTGTTATTTGGCATGTGCGTCCATAAACCTTTCCAGCTCCAGAAGCTCTTCCTCGCTGAATTGATATTTCTCTCCACAGAAATTGCAGGTAATCTCACAGCCGTGATCCTCTTCGATCATCTGCTGGCGTTCCTCCTTTGGAAGGGTTGTCAGAACACGCTTCATAGTTGCACGATCACATTTACAGCGGAATTCAATATCCTGTCCTGTCAGGATTCTGACATCGTCAAACAGATCACGGAGAATATCCTCCAGACTTTCATATTCCTGAATCATCGTGGACATATGCCTTAGATTTGCTACAATCTGTTCCACCTTTACGATATCCTCTTCCTCTGCATCCGGAAGCATCTGGATAATCATGCCGCCTGCGGAAAGAATGGAATTATCGGTATCAACCAGTACACCGACACTGACTGCGGACGGTGTCTGTTCACTTGCGGTAAAATAGTAGGCAAAGTCATCACCGATTTCACCACTCTGCAGAGCAACGGTACCGCTCCAGTTTTCCTTCATGTTCATATCCTTCACAACTTCCAGATATCCGTCTTTTCCCACAGCAGCTCCGACCGCCAGTTTTCCGGTATCATTGTATTGCAGCATGATATGCGGGTCACTCACAAAGCCGCGCACATGACCGTCACTGTAGGCATCTACCAGAATGGTACCGATGGGACCTCCGCCGTTGATGCGAATCGTAATCTGTTCCTGTGCTGTTTTCAGCATGCTTCCCATCATGGAACCCACAGTTAATACGCGTCCCAGGGCAGCCGCACTTGTCGGCCATAAATCAAAACGTTTTCTTGCTTCCTCCACCATATGCGTAGAAGAGCATATATAGATTCTCACATGCTCATTGCACGCAAGCGCCTTTACTAAATAATCTTTCATCATAGAAATCACTCCCTGCCTTACAGGCAACTGTAGTATACCACAAAAACCTGCAGAATGAGAAGAAAATCGACTTCGTTATACTGTTGTGTACGTTGAATACTGCAGGCAAGGAAAAAGAGGGTGAATGTATCTGATATATAGAAAAAGGTACAGTATTATCTAATCCTGTACCCGTCGTATGCATACGTTAATCGTACGGCTTGATTTCCACTGTCTTTTTATCAAAGTCTAGGAAGATCTGAAACGCATTGCGGTTCTCATCCTCATCCCATATTTCCACGAATCGCGGGGTTACCTCAATCAGAATCTCCGTATCCTCATGGCTGTATGCATTATAGCTCTGCCACAGATATTTCTTATACAAGGCTTCAAACCTTCTTCCCGGCTCGTCCACGACAAGCCCCTTGTTTACGGCGATTCCCTCTACCTGAACGCCACCTGTGCAGAGTGCCACCTGCGGGTTTCGATACAGCTGCTGTGTCTTGCGGAAATTCTTATCGGTCTTGAAATAGATTTTCCCATCATAAAACAGACAGCTTACATTACGCACCATGACGTAATCATTAACGCTGGAGCCAAGTGCCATAATTTTGGAATCTCCCAGCTTGTGAAACAGCAATGCTACTCCTTCTTCAAATGTCATCTTCTTTTCCTCCTTACTGACGATTTGCGAATCGGTGAATCATCGGACTTATTTTCTTGTATACGGCAAAGGTAATCAGGCAGCTGATACCGTATTTTATCAGGTTAAACGGTACGATGCCCAGTATCACCATGGTAGTGACAGAATTCATCATCGGATTGACCTTGGAACAGGAAAGGATAATCTGGTCCATATTCATATCATACAGGGCAACATAGAACGGAATAATCAAATACAGATTGGTCAGCACTGCAACTAAGGTACTAACCAGAGTCCCTGCCGTCATTCCCAGCAGTGCTTCCTTTCGTGTCTTCTTGTGACGGTACAGCAAAGACGCAGGCAGTACCAGGGCAACTCCCAGCAAAAAGCTCTGCAGCTCTCCGGTAAACATGGAATTGGATCCGGAAATCACCATCTGAACCATAACACGGATAAAGACAATCAGAACACCTGCCACCGGTCCCAGAGCGAAGGCTCCGATCAGCTCCGGAATTGCGGCCAGATCAAAGCTTAGAAAGGGCGGCATAAACGGAATGGGAAAGCGAAACATCATCAGTATCGCTCCCAATGCACCGAGCATGCCAATCAGGGCAAGCCGCTTTGCACTCATGTTGTTTTTCAATTCACATCTCCTCCATTTCAAAAAAACACCTGACTACGAAAAAACTCGTCTTCAGGTGTGCGTTTACAGAAAATGTCTTTTCTCATCCGGACTTTACCGTCGGTGCCAGAATTTCGCTGGCTCAGCCGCTCATTACGCGGGTCATGGACTATCACCATCGGTAGGGAATTTCACCCTGCCACAAAGACTTGTTATTCAATTTTGAATGCAGGTCATGCGTCAACACAATCTGTATATTCATTATAGCTCATGAAACAGCATGTGTAAATAAGAAACAGAAATGTAATTTTTTTCATATACCTGATGCAATACACATCGCCAAGTAGAAAACAGTACAGAAAAGAAACACCGGGTTCTACCCTGTTGCTGATAAAATATGAAGATCCACCTCCTGTTTTGTAAGGTGTTTTTCATATTCATCCATCTTTAGTGTCTGTATCTTCCAACAAATATCAATAATTCGTGGATTATTTAGGAATTCAGTATCCTCCATACGTATATAGGGGTGTAAGAAGCCCTTACAGAATGGAGGACATAAACATGTCAAACACAATGAATCAACTCAACTACAGTAACGATCTATTTTTTAAGTACACCCTTTCCCGTGAGGATGAAGGCTCTGTGTACGCCCGCAACACCATCATTGAACGTGTTACCGGTATCAGGGTAAAGGAAAGCACCGTGCTCAATCCCAATCTGGATCCGGGCATCATCGGAAAAAAGCGCATCATTCTGGATGTTCATGTAAAGGATGAACAAAACCGCCATTTCAATATCGAGATGCAGACGACCTACAAGGGATTAGCGGAAATGATGCGCTTTGAATTTTATGGAGCCAGAGCGTTGAACAATCAGCTGAACAGCGGTAAGAAGTATAAGGATTTAAAGCCGGTATATCAGATTATTTTCATTGACGAGTATGCATGGAACAACAGAAATCTGATCAATCAGTATCAGATGCGCAATGAGCAGGGAGAGAAGGAAAGCTACTATCCGCTCATCCTTCGCACCTATATTCATATGCCGGCAATCAATGACATCGTAAGGGAGAAGGAAATACTGAGGCTGAATGACTTTGAACAGCTGATATACCTGTTTGAAAATAATGAGAAAAATGATATACTGAAGTCAAAGGAAAGGCTGGTGAAGGTATTCGTGGATAAGTATGAGGAAATGCAGAAGGATGATGAGCTGTGGTCAACCGCAATGGCTATTCAGATGGGAGAGGCACGTTATCGCTACGGCTTGGAGGACAGCTTTGAAGAAGGAAAAAAGGAAGGAGAAGCATTACTGTTAATAAAGCAGCTTAAAAGTAAGTATCATGAGGATTGCACAACATGGCTGCTCTCTTTGAATGATGAACAGTTTGAAGCCGTATCCAACTTGATACTGGTCTGCAATTCTTTTCAGGAGCTGAAGAATCAGGTTATGTCAATGTAGTAATACATACAATCCCAAATAAGAAAACTGTTTTATAAGCATAAGACTTTATAAAACAGTTTTTTCATCCAACTTTCTGCCGCATCCGTATCACAGGTATTAAAAATATTGTAAAAATTACATGATGGGATGCTGCATATTTTTAACAGGTATCAGGCGCTCTGAGTTAATGCATAATGCTCATAGATAAGGAAATCATACACCTAAAACTCAGCGCAGAATTTGATAACATCCTTTAGGGATATGCTTTCCTTCAGCAACCCGTACACTTCCTTCAGCTTATCCGCAGAGTGAAAATTCTTATACATCTTCATAAGAGTATCCGGATTGCTGTTTTCCTTCACCACAGCATACCGCATAGCCGCAGCTGCCGCAAGTAGGATATACCCGCATTTCTGTCCATATTTTTCAGCAAGGCGAAGCGGTTCATACAGCCGCTCTTCTTTGTTCAGCTTCCGTTGTGCCTGCCGTGCATTGCGATACACCGTATCATAGATTTCCCGATTACGGAATTTATGCACTGCACGCATGGTAAAGGCAAGCTGCACATCCTGTTCCACTGCATATTCTCTTGCGATGATTGTACTGACAACCGGTACTGCCCGATCCATTAACTCCATAATCTGCGGATCATTTGCGGCTTCTCCGTAAACCTCATACTGCAGATAATCTCCAAGATACGCAACAATCGCACTCATGAAATTATACGTATAAATTTTTCTTTGAATCAGGGATGGAAAATCTGCTTCCAGCGGCATTCCCACAATGTCCGGAAGCATTCCCTTTACACTGCCGTCCACTGGCAGCTCTGCGACATCCTCGCTAATCAATACCAGACTTTTTTCCTTTGGCTGCAGTGTTGTACAGAAGATCACACCCTCGGAAATGCTGTTGGATATATTCGCATCCACAAGCGGCTGTTTTACGTGGACACCGTTTTCACAGCATACGATCCGCAGCTGCTTTTCACCACACTGTTCAGCCGCAGCACTCAGTAGCCCTACCAGCTCCTTTATATTGCCTGCAAATACACTTGTAGTGATCAAATCTGAGTGTGCCAGCTTCTTTATGACTTCCTCATCCGCTGTCGTATAAGCATCATAGCCGGAAATAGTAACTGGCTCCTTCCCATCACCAAAGTAGTGAACGGGATAGGATTTTTCCGCATTCAGCCGGTCGATAAGCTCTTTGTTTTTATCAATAAACGTAATATGATATGCATTTGCCTGCAGGATGGGTGCGATAAAGCCGCGACCTGTCTGTCCTGCACCAATAAGTACTGCCTCTTTCATGTTCCTCCAATCTCCCATTTCTCCATGGGTTCATATCGCAAGGCGGTTGACATCTTTTTAACACGTGGAGCCTTGCTTTTCTGCATTGCTCTTTCTACAGCCCATGCTATAGAAAAGCAAAACACCTTATGGAAAGCGGCCTGCGCTGCAGACCGCTGTACTCTTATGCAAGTGGTTACATCTAACCCCTCTTGTTTCCTATCCCTTGCTTTTTCCTCCGGATACCGGAATGGTAACACCGGTAATGTAGCTGGCATGATCGGAAATCAGATAACAGATCAGATCTGCTACCTCATACAGATGGCCCGGTCTTCCCAGCGGTATAGAGGATTTGTAGTTTTTAAAGAACTCCTCCGATCTGGTGTTGACATCCCAGCCGCGACCGTATGCCTGTGCTCTATATTTTTCATCATTATTGGCAGGAGTACGGTCCAGAATATCCGGTGCCACACCGACAACACGAATATTATACGGTCCCAGCTCCTTTGCCCAGGAAATTGTAAAGGCATGAATCGCAGCCTTTGTGGCAGAATAGCAGCTATGTCCTCTGGAGCCCATCAATCCTGCACAGGAGGATAGGTTGATGATAACACCCTCCTTTTTTCCATACAATACGCGTGTTACCGCCTGTGATACCAGAAAGGTCCCCTTCTGATTGACACCAACCATAAAATCAAAATCCTCTTCGCTTAGCTCATACTGCGGTTCGCTGCCATAGTAATCCACAAGGATCCTCGGTCTGGTCACACCGGCATCGTTTACCAGAGCATCCACCGTGCCGAATTTCTGTACAACGGCATCAACAGCAGCCTCAACCTCTTTTTTGTTTCGGATATCCAGATGCACATACATCCTGCGATCATCCTCAGAAAAATCCTTCGGCTTTGCCAGATCGAAGATTGCGACTCTGGCATTGCAGGCAAGCAGATCCTTTACCATGGCTTCTCCGATTCCCATCGCACCACCGGTAACTATCACAACCTTGTTATTCAAGTCAATCCATTGCTTTTGTTCCATACATGCTCCTCCTTATACGATACCGAAGAAGGAAAGTACGACAGACAGCACCAGGATGGATACCAGAATGCGCACATACTTCGGACCGCTTTTCTTAATATAGAAATAAATGCCAAACACGACGAGCAGCGGCAGAATATTCGGGAAAATCTTATTCAAAACATCCTGCAGCAGCTGTTTTTCACCAACTGCATTTGCCCATGATATCGGTGTAACAAGCTTTACATAGGTGGAAGACAATGCCCCCATCATAAACAGACCAAGAACGCTGGCTGTCTTGATAAACTGATTCAGCTTACCGGATTTCAGAATGGATACCACTGATTTTCTACCCAGTGTATAGCCCTTTGTGACAAGTGTATACGCAAGAAATGTTATGGCAACACCCCAGATCAGCAGCGGTCCGACACCTGCCAGCCAGTTCCCCTCTGCGGCCAGTGGAATAAACATGGATAGCAGCAGCGGACGAAGCATCCCGTGATTGATGGTGTCTCCAATTCCTGCCAGCGGTCCCATCAGACCGACCTTCAGGTTGCTGATCATATCAGCGGAGGCCTCCAGCTCTTCACTGCCTGCCCCTTCCTGCAGCATAATCGCGCGCTCCTCCTCCAAAGCACAGGTCATACCGAAAATAACGGAGCCCCAGGTTGCCTCGGAGTTGTAGAACATTAAATGACGCTGTAATGCTTTTTTGTATTCCTCCTCATCCTCCTTATACAGCTTCGCAAGAATAGCACTCATACCATAGGAGAATGCCGGAGCCGTCAAACGCTCAAAGCCGGAATTCACCTCGGCGGTAAGATAATATTTTGCCCAGCCCTTGATTACCTCATTTTTCTTCAGATTAAGTTCGCTCATATCAGAAATCTCCTTCATCATCATCCACAGCGACTGTGCTGCCTGTACTGTTGGTAAACTGCGATTGAAGAATTGCAATACAGATTGCAATTACCGCAATTCCAATCGTATTCATTCCTGTATAGGCATACATCGCAAAGCCAAGAATAAAGTATGGGATAAGCTCCTTTTTCCCAATGACCATGATAGTTACCGCAAAGCCAAGTGCAGGAAGCAGACCGCCTGCCACACTCAGACCGTTCATCGCCCATGCAGGAATCGCATTCAGGAACGCGGATACGGCATCGGTTCCAAACAGCAGTGCCAGTGTTGTCGGAAGAACACGCAGCGGAATGGAACAGAAGAACGGATACCAGAATTCCGCTCTGCCCATTGCCTTCATATCCCCTTTTTCAGCTGCCTTGTCCGCAAGGTGGACAAAGTAGGAATGATAGGTGCGCTTCAGATTATCCAGCAGAACTCCCAGAAGTCCTACCGGAACTGCAATGGTTACAGCGATATCCGGCTCTAATCCGGCTGCCAGTGCCACCGGAATCGTAATGCAGGATGCCAGCGCCTCATCCGCAGGCAGTGTACCTCCCGGAGCTATTGCGCCTAAATAAATCATCTGCAGAGATGCGCCGATTTTCATCGCATCCCCCAGGTTTCCCATAATAAGTCCAATCGGAACCGCCAGCACCAGTGGCTGACGGACGAGATGCAGTGTACCATACCAGAGTTTATTGGTTGCCAGCCAGTAGAGTACACCAAATACCAGGGCTAATCCTATGTTCATAAATATCTCCTTTTCATTTCATTTTATAATTCCTGAAATATACTTTTTAATGCTCCCTCTTTGCTGTACCATGCGGTTTAAACCCTCGTTTTCACCGCATGTCAGCATTATTTCCCTCGTACTTCCTTCAAAGCGTCGTGGAGTGTGAAGGCCGGATCCTTCGGCGTTACCTGCAGCGTTACCGCTACTCCCTCATTCTGCATAGCCTCCAGCATTTCCGCTTCCTGTTCGCTTAACGACAGCTCATTTGAAATCATGACCTTGTTTGTCCCGTTGCCAAGACCGCCTACCTGCAGTGCCTTCATCGGAAATCCCAAATCAAAGGCCTTCTTTGCATTTTCCACAGACTTAAACAAAATAAGCAGCTTCTTATCCTTGAATACATCCTTTTTAAATGCAGCTACCTCTTTTTCAATCGGACGTATTGCCACCTTTACTCCCGGAGGCGCCGCCATCAGGAATACCTGTGCCAAAAACTTGTCTGCCGCCAGCTTATCATCCACAATCAGGATGGAATCTGCGGATACCTGCTTGATCCAGTTTGTGACAACCTGTCCGTGCATCAGTCGAAAGTCGATTCGTATCAGTTTGATTTCTGTCATGCTCTTCACCCTCTTTCTTCATCGAATGCAATCGGATTCGGCTGTATGATGGACGCTCTGGCCGCTTCAAGACCAGCCTCCATTAACTCCTGGATTGTGCATTCTTCATTGTTGCGCTTCAAGATCAGCTCTATCAGCATCGGCAGATTGATACCGCACACTACATGGAGTGAAAACTCCCGCTGCAGCATCATGCCCACATTGGAGGGAGTTCCTCCATACAGATCCGCCAACACAAGGATTTCTCCCTGAACGCCTGTTAGATAGTCTCTGACCTCCTCGTAATATTCCTCTATTGACATTCCGGACAATAGAGAAACTGCATGAATATGCTCTGTCTTTCCTGCAATCAGCTCTGCGCTTTTGATCAGCTCCTCTCCAAATCTACCATGATTCAGTATCACATACGTTATCGGCTCTATCACTTCTTCACTTCCTTTACCTAATGTTCAACGGCCTTTGAACTACACCCTTACTTTACCATTGCACGAGCCTTTTATTTTTTCTTTTATTGCACCAGCAATCGTGCAGCTTTTCCGAAGGATTGCTTTTTCCGTTCTGCACGGATGCTCGTGCAATAAGATTAAAATATTTTTGAAATGGATTGGGGTATACTAGAAAATGAAACAGAGGGGGTAAGGATTGCAGGTGATAAAATGCTGACAAAGAGACAATACTCGATATTATCTTTTTATGTGGAAAACCGGGGAACGTATGTTTCATCCAATGAACTCGCTGCTATGTTTGATATCAGTGTACGGACAGTAAAAAACGAGCTGAAGATCGTCCGTGATTTTTGCGATTCCTATTCCTCATTTGTACTGGATACACTTGCAGGAAAGGGAACCAGATTATGTGTACTGGATGATGCGGCATTTGAAAAGGACATGGAGATTCTGCGCAAGAAAACGCTGCAGCTTTCCTGTAATACAAAAAACCGAGTTCACTCCGTTATGAAAATGCTGATGGATGCGACCGGCTATGTATCGAAATACACACTGACAGAGACCTTCTATATCAGTGAATCCACACTGTATCACGCACTGAACGAAATCAAAAAGCTGTTAAAGCAATACGATCTTGCACTGGTACATAAAACAAATCTCGGCTATAAGATCGAGGGCAGAGAAATTGACAAGCGGATGTGCATAGCAAAAAATGAAATCAATGATGAATCCACCGATCACTTTGCATTATCCGAAGATGTATCGGATATATACAATGTAGTGGCTGATGTGTTTTTCAAATACCATTATCAGATCAATGAACAGACCATTCAGAATATTACTGCGCATATCGCACTCACACTGCGCAGAGTCAGAAAAGGTCATTTCATTGAACAGCATATGGAGCAGGATATGCCGGATTCCACTGAATATCAGATTTCCACGGAGATACTGACACGCTTTCTTACCAGATACCGCATTAAGAAGCAATACATGATGAATGAGATCAATCTGTTGACGCAGACCATTCTGGGAAAGCTTGATTACTCCAGAAATGATCATCTGCAAAAGGAGGTCAATGATTTTATCAACGATTCCTTTTTGTATATTCGCAACAAGTTCTGTGTCAACTTTGAGCCTGCGGAAAGCCTGAAGCTGTTTCTTGCACTGCATCTGGTACCGCTCATTTACCGTATCAAATCCGGAACACAGCTTAATAATATGATGGCACCGGAAATCAAACAGTCCTTCCCGCTTGCTTATGATATCGCCCTATACTTCACGCTGCTGATCAAGGAGCGGTTTCATCTGAATGTTTCTGCGGATGAAATTTCCTATCTGTCCCTGTATTTCAATTACGGGCTGGAAAATATTCATCTGGGAAATTCCGCAAAGAAAATCTTGATTATCACATCGCTTCGCAAGTCGGAAACAGTCCTGCTGCGTCATAAGATTTTAACCTGGTTTCCCAATCAGATTGCAGAGATTACCTTTATCACCGGAGACAATGACGATTTCGATACCGAGGATTATGATGCTATTTTCTCCACCGATAGAAACAGTGAGAAATATAAGGGTGGTATTACACTGATCAGTATTTTCCCGGATGAGAAGGATTTTGAAAAAATCAATCTGGCAATCAACGGCTATACAGACACGGATTCCATACTGGAGAAGTTCAGTGAGGATTGTTATTTCTATGGGGAGGTGAAGGATAAGGAAGAAATTCTGGATATTATCTGTCGCAATGCCATAGAAAAATATAAGTTGGATGATGAGTTTCTGGAGGTCATTAAGGCAAGGGAACAGATTACCAGCTCTTACTTCGGTAACTGCATTGCCGTACCGCATCCCCTCACACCGTTTTCGGATGAAACCTTTGTATCGCTGGGCGTATTGAAAAAGCCCATTGCATGGGATAAGAATCACAATGTTCGTGTAGTTATGCTGGTATCCATTGAAAAGAATAATCCGAAGGCATTTCAGTTCTGGTATTATATGAGCACCTTTGTGCGCAATGAGGAGCTGCTGCAGAATTTTTTCAAAAAACCCAGCTTTCTGCGTTTTACGGAAATATTGAAAATATCACTGGAAAAGGATTTTGACTAGCCTGCTGGTTGGAATTCTTTTTTCATATAGCTGCCTTCGTTTTTACAGCTTCTGTTTCATAAAAAGACAAGCTTTAAGCTATCGATTCGCTCCTGCTTACGGGATACCTGTTTTTATTTTTGTACAGCTTTGCCGTTGCATTTGTAAAAATGACATCTACAATCCTGTGCAAATGCCATTGTTTTGGTTATGGTAATTCAATTTTTTGATATGCTTCCATCGTATGCATCTCCAGCTGCTGTTCCTTTCTTTTGAGATCACGATAGAAAAACACCATCAGACACGGTCCCATGAGCGACCATGCAATCGGTTCCGCAAGGCACACACCGGTATAGCCGGTAAACGGGATCAAGGCAAAGGTTGCCGCTATTTTCACCGCCATTTCGATACAGCTGGAAATGATCGGACCCCTGCCGTTGCCCAGACCCTGCAATCCGTTTCGATAAATAAACAAGACAGCCAGGATGAAATAGAAGACACTGCTGATGCGGGTATAATAAGCCGCCAGAGAGATCACCTCCGTCTGCTTTGCATTGACAAGAAAGCCGATGAAGAAGTCAATGCAAGTAAAGGATAAGAGAACCACAATACACACCCACAGAAAGCTGATCCATACACTGGATTTCATACCGGCACGGATTCTAGAAAACCGCTGTGCACCGAGGTTCTGAGAAACAAAGGTCGTATCGGCAATCGCAATGCTGATCAGCGGCTGCATAAACATTTCCACTACCTTGCGGGCTGCGGTATGTGCTGCAATCGTTACTTCTCCCAGACTGTTTACCGCACTTTGCAATATGACAGAGCCTAGAGAAACGATGGAATTCATCAAGCCCATGGAAATTCCCATGGATAACTGCTTTCTCAGAATTTCACGCTCGACATGGAAATCCTCTTTTTTAACGATGAACATCGGATATTTCTTACGCATATAAAGAAAGCAGAGGATAACGCTTACCAGCTGTGCAATAACAGTAGCATATGCTGCACCAGCCACCCCCAGCTGGATGATTGCGATAAATATATAGTCAAGAGCCACGTTGAGAATGGATGCTATGATTAGAAAATACAGAGGTGTCCGACTGTCTCCGATGGAACGCATCATACTCGCCATCATATTGTATGCCATTGTCACAAACAGTCCAATGATAATAATGGTCAGATAGGAATCCGCCATCCCCAGAATGGAGGATGGTGTCTGTAACAGATACAGCAGCGGCTTTTTCAACAGGATTGCGACTACAAAGATCACAACAACACTGATCATGCAAAGCTTGATACATCCTGCCGTGGCTTTTTTCATGCCCTCTTCATCACGCGCTCCGTAATATTGAGCAATCATGATGGAAACACCCATGGAAACACCAGTGCAAAGTCCAATAACCAGATTGGAAAGCGACGCACTCGCACCGATAGCCGCAAGGGAATTTACCCCCAGAATCTGACCAACCATCATGGTATCCGCCATGGTATAGAATTGCTGAAATACATTACCAAGTAAAACAGGTATTGCAAATGCCATAATCAGCTTCGTGACATTGCCCTGTGTCATATTTTTCATTTTATCACCTACAAGGTTTAATTTTATCATATTTTTCACAATAGGAATACAGGAATAGAAAAAAATACGGATGACAGCCTGATTCTTTTGTTACCGTTCACAGTCCTTTGGAAATTAAGAAATATCAGCATATTGAGATGATGATATATGTCTGTATCATTTGCACTATTATACTGATTGATCATAGTTAAATCTAATATGCATGATGTATCTGTGAATTATAACAGTCTTTTAAATAACTGAAAAGATAATTTTAAAAAGATGCCAGAATCTAAATAAATCTGGTTTCTTTTTTACAAGACAGCGTTTTTGAAATATGATATTCCATAACATATTATCTAATCATATTCATATTACATATGCTGAGAATAATAATCACATCATTAATCATTACTTAAAAATTTGTGTTGAATATAATAACAAAACAGATTAGTTTTCAAACCAATCTGTTTTCTCTTTTAACTATTTTTCTGTTTTTCTTTCTTCATCCATCGTAATTCATACATGCATAATAATACAAATCCTACTGCAATAACACCAATACCGATATACGGTTGCTTCATAATTGTTAAAACAACCATCACATCAATACAGTCATGTCCAACACCTGTTGCACCGTATGCAGCGAAATCGAACAAAGTGAACAGAAATGCTGAAGCAAATATTAAGAGGAAACCATAAACTAAACCAGATATTGCTGCTCCTCTGCGGCCTCCGGTAGCATTACCCAGAATTCCTGCAACGCCACCTGTGAAGAATGCCCCTATTATAGATACTAGTGGTACAACTCCAAATACTGCAGATGACACAACCATTGCAATAATCATTCCTATAACTGAAGTTATGAATCCAATCATCAATGAATTAGGTGCATAACCAAACAAGGCTGGAACATCCAAAGCCGGAATTGCTCCAGGCACCAGTTTATCAGAAATACCTTTAAATGCAGGAACAAGTTCTCCCAAAAACATTCGTACACCCTGTAATAAAATTAGAATACCAGCAGTAAAGCCCATTGCTTTTAAAACTCCATATACAATATAATTGGTAGATTCTGAAAACTCTGATACTTTTTCAGGCCCTGCCATGATGACCACAATAAGATAAAAGACACCCATCACTATGGAAACAGATATAGACGTATCTTTGAAAAACTCCAAAGATTCTGGTAGCTTAATATCCTCAGCACTTTTTGATTTGTCTCCTAAAAGACCGCCAACATATGCAGATGGTACTGTACCTAAAGTTGTTAGATGAGCAATACCAATATAATTATTACCCGTTACCTTGCGAACTAATGGCTGAGCCACTGCTGGTAGAATAACCATAAGCATTCCCTGTAATAAACTTCCGATTCCGATAATCATAGGCTCAGAGAACTCACTGACATATAATGAAAATGCAATTACAACAGACAATATCCACATCATATGACCAGTCAAAAAGATATATTTAAGCGGAGAAAATCTGGCAAGTGCCACATTAACAAGAAATCCAATAGCCATAATGAGTGAGCTTGTAGATGCAATAACCGGAACTGCGCTCTGCATTGCTCCAACTACTGCTTCTGATCCTGTTGCAAATCCGGACAGATGAAACACATCAGTAAATAATGAAACAAAAGGTAAAATCTCTGTAACAATAAGACTTGAACCAGCCGACAGCACTAACATACCCAATGCTGTTTTCAATGTTCCACTAAAGATTTGAGAAAATGCCTTTCTTTGCAGTGTTAACCCAATTAGAGCAACCAGTCCTAGAACGATTGCAGGTGTTTGAATGATATCCAGTAAAAATTTTAACATATGATATTCCTCCTACAGTAAGCTTTTAGCTTCAAGATAAGTCTTCAAAGCTTTCTTCATCTCATTTACATCGACAATATTCTCGACAAATACAACATTATCTTGATCAGCAAATTGCTTTTTAAAACCGTTTGTTGTAACAATTAAATCACATTCCTTCCCCTTCACCGTCCCCATATCCCAATGCTCTATGTTACATTTTACTCCCAATTGCGCCATAGCATTATCAACCGTAATCTTCATAATCAAAGAAGATCCTACACCAAGACCGCAGACCGTAACTATTTTTAACATACTAATTTCTCTCCTTTAACTTTCTATAAACAGCTGATTAATTCATTATAATCAGCAATATGTTTAGCATTAATTGCATCTCCTTTATCAAGATTTGAACTAACATAAATAGGTGGAACTACGCCCTGTTCAACACATAATTCAACTGTTCTCGCTATAATGCTCTCCATTACTGTCATTCCTAACACAGTAGATGTTCCACAAAATTTTGGTTCAACACCTTCTATTGATAAACACGCATCACCAGATATACATTTTATGTCAATCACGACATCTGCAACATCCTTCAGCAATTTACCTGAAGAATGTCGAGAAGTTACACTTTCAGTAAAATCAAGGGATGTAAGAGCAACAACCTGCATTCCTATTTTCTTAGCCTCTTTAGCCATATCTATTACACCGGCATTTCTCCCGGAAACAGATATGATAATCATAGTATCATCACCGGATACATTTTCCAGATTGAGATACTGATCTGAAAAACCTTCAATTCTTTCCTGAAGCGTACTTAGTTTAGCCTTAGGAAATAAAGCCAGATGTGGAATAAGAAGTGCATTCACAGGAACAAGTCCTCCAGCTCTATAAAAGACTTCCATAGCAAACATTTGAGAATGTCCACATCCAAACACATGAATAACACGCTTTTTTATTACGGAAGCAGCACAATATGTCGCTGCCTGCTCAATATGGCTCTCTTCCTCTTCAAACTGCCTTTTTAACTGTTCTTGTACAATACTAAAATACTCTTTCTGTTTCATTTTCTTTCCTCCTCAGTATTGACTGAATTTCTTCATCAGTTCCTTTTTAGTACCATGATTTCGTGCCAATTCCAGAAACTCCTCATCCTGAAGTAATGCCGCCATTTTAACCATCATTTGCATATGAGAGCCAGCATCAACAGCACCAAATCCAAATGCACATTTTATATGCTGATTATCAAAATCAGTGAATACTACATCTTCCTTAAAGGTTACAAAGCTAAGACATACTTCATGAACACTGCTATGAGGTGGACCATGGAAAAAGGCAATGTCTGGTAGCAAAATCATATAAGGCCCAAGCTTTTCGACAGTGGTCAGCATAGAAGTAATGAAAAAATCATCAATTTTGCCCTGCTGTTTTAAGAGATTACCCACAATATATACCGCATCTCGCCAGCTATTCGCTTCCACTTCTGTCTGAACTAGTTCCGCATTCAATAAATTACAAATCATAAAATCCCTCCTTCATTTAGTTATGTCATCATAACCAGTCAATTTTAAAAAAATATATCAACAGCAAGCAATTCATCATGATGTTATAACCAGTTGTGATAAAAAAAGAAATAGTTTTGTTTTACGATGAAAGCTTCACTGTAAATTCAAAGATATCTCCTTTCGATACAATTGTCGAATAACAGACAATCCTATCGTTACTATAAGACGTCCTCTTAACCAGCAGACCGTACTGATTTTTGGCGCAGTTTAGAAGTTTGCACTCTAAAGGATTCAGCTCACATGCCTTAAATGTTTCAACTGCTTTATTAATCACAATACCATAATCATTTTCAAGCGATTTATATAGTGATTCTTTTTCCAAATCAATATTCAAAATAAAATCATATGTTTCAAATACAAAATAAGTTCTTTCAATCATGATAGGAATACAGCCATCAGCACAGCGTAAACGCTCGATATATATAATACGTTCACCTTCATTGATTCCAAGACGATCTGCAAGCTTTCGATCAGCTTTCAACAGTTCTCTACTTAAAAGCTTTGTCGATGATATCTTTCCTTGCTTCTCCATTTCTCTGGAAAAGCTGTATACATTCCCAAGATTTTGAATAATGCTTTTACTCAGTACGAAGGTTCCTTTTCCTTGCACTTTTTCCAACTTTCCCTGTCTGGCCAATTCATCTATTGCATTACGTACAGTTATTCTACTCATGCCGTACATCATGCTGAGTTCCCTTTCTGAAGGAATTCTAGAGCCCTGTTTCCATATTCCTTCATTTATTTTTTCTTCAATTGATTCAGCCAGTTTGCAATAAAGAGGAACTTTATTGTACGCCTCATTCATTTCATCACATCCATTCCAATGATACCGGTTACACATCTATATTAAACTGGTTATAACCAGTTGTCAAGAAAAATTTGTAATTTTTAAAATTTGGCTGAAGTGAAAAGTTAAATTCCACTTTCAAAGTAGCTAAGTAGAAAAGACTCTTACACAACAATCTAGTTGAATTTACACTTACAATTGCAT
>OBWZ01000127.1_pt1 | contig 56936 bp, 83 predicted proteins | sample 1476561 | NCBI WGS metagenome assembly OBWZ01 (sample SAMEA2580138, study PRJEB22360) | human gut metagenome | biome: human gut; feature: human-associated habitat; material: faeces | place: Denmark | collected 2008/2010 | reverse complement strand
GGTATTCCCAGTAACCTCTATTACATGGACCTGAATGTATAGGCTCACAGCCAGGTATACGTCCAGAAATATATTTTCCTGTTAATAAATATTTTGCATTAGGTTTCTTTGTTGTTCCCAAAGCTCTTAATGCGATTCTACATACATCCACCTTATTATTTGTAAGGTATTGCACCCCACCACAATGACCAGCAGCAGTAATTATAAAATAAGCGATTTTTTTAAGCAGACCACCTGAGCGAAATTTAGGTGTTTCTGCATTAAATTGGTTTGCGTAGTCCCTAATTACGATGCTATTATCAGATTTATATATTACTTCAACATTATCTTCATATTTCTCAACAAGCTCATTATCTTGATTTTTGTATTTTTCTTCAACTACAGATTGATCAATACCACAAGATTCTGTCGAATTGGTATCAGCCTTTACATTAAAAATTGGTGTTGCAGATAATATCAGCAACATAGATATAAAGATTTTTTTCATTTTTATTTATCTCCTTTTTATTTTATGATTGATATAAAATACAATTATGAAAATTAGTATTGTAAACAATAAAGCAACATAGTTGTTTACAAAAGATAGTCTATATAAAACATTTAAAATAATTAATAAAGCAGCTCCCACCAAACACACAACTGCCATCTTATTGTCTTTACTCATGTAACCTCCTTTCTTCGCTTTTATGTCTATTAGAATTATGTTATTACTATGTTCCCACCCCTTTGCTTTATATAACTAATTTAACAAATTCCTATAAAAAATCAACTATATTTAAGATTTCTTAAGAAAACGGTTTCAATTACAAAATTGCTATTTGGATGCAAATAAAAACATAAATCTATTTATGAAGTGAAGGAAAAAAACATAAATTCCGTATTTGATGATTATTTTACATTTATAATTAAAGTGTGAGATAATATGTGTATGGCAGCACAGATATCTTACTCTCCACAAGTCCGTATCATATCTTACAAGCGCTGCCGGCTCCCGTTTTGATTTCCGGGAGTCTTTTTTATGGTTTCAAGCTCTCAATAAACCACCTGAATTTACCGGGACTCATATACTCGTAATATATAGTCCGTGTTGCACCGCCTATCTGTACTACAAACATTTCTCCACCTCCTCCGCAGTTTTGGCTATGGCATTGTGGTTTATGGCGTATGATCTTATCTACCTCATATCGTTCTCCATCCCAGATTAAAGCAAGGGGAGTGATTTCTGCCATCTTGTCAACAAGCATTTCTACTTCGATATATTTTTTATACATGCGCTGCATACTATCACCTCATTGTTTATGATGATACCACTATTTTTTATAGATACAATAGGTAATGTATTACCATTATTTACCAGACCTTTTTTTGCGTGAAATATATTACAATATTATCCTGCAAAGGAGAGTGCAAAAATGAAAAGAATAAGCAGAAAAGCAGCGTGGGGGATACTGTCAAATCACAAGATAGTAATTTTAGGGCACGGGGAAGCATCGGTGGAAGAACATAAAAAAATAATTGAAGGAACGTTGAAAATCATGCCCGATATCGTTAAGGATATGATAAAAGATAAAAGGATCTATGTTACTGAGTGTGATGAAAAGCAGATTACATGGAATGATGAGAACACGTTGCAATATGATCATCTTTTGGATGCGTTCATTGAAGATGGATATCTGTATTTCCGTGAATATGAAAAGAAATATGCAATAACCACAGCTGTCTACGTGATAGGGTTACGCGAGGTGCCGGATACATGTGAAATAAATAAAGGCAATGCTATACAGCTGCTAATTGATATTATGCAGTTTAACGATGAGCCAGACAACATCATGGAATTAAACCGCTATATAGATGATATTGGAATAGGTGAAGCTCTTGATTGCATTATAAGGGCTAATTGTCCCCACTTATGAGAATAGAAAGCTTTTTGGAGCTGCTACATAAAAATGATGTAGCACTTTTATTTTATTTCAGGAAGAGCATGGGACAACATACAGCGGAAAAAATGGCAAACGTAGATGGCAGAAAAGTTAAATTAAAGAAAGTTCCTGTCACAATAGGAACAGTGAATTTATACATAGATAAAAGGAATATTTTGGTAAAAGACATCAGAAAAGTAGTTAAAGATAGTAATAGTCGTAATGTGATATACGTTTTTGGTGATAATTTCACCTGCGCATTGTACGTAATTAAATGTAAGAAAGGTAAATGACCTCTCAAAAAGCCTTTAAATAAAGGCTTTACCTAAAAATAGTTGATTGCGTTTCCACGTGTTGTCTAAAATATGTGAAAATAATGTGACAGCATGCGATAAATAAAGGCTTTTTTGCATGTCAACATGATAAAAAAATTAACTAAGCGTAGCGCAATCAACTACATGTACAACTATCGCTATTTTATCGCACCTTATCTATAATGGAGGTACAACGCGTTGTAGTATATTATAGAAAGGATGATAAAAATGAATATCGTTAGAAATGCGAGAAAGAAACAGGGGATCACACTAAGAAAATTGTCCGAGGAGACATGTATTCCAAAATGGATATTGCGGCACTATGAGTGGCATTATAAAGATATAATGATAGATGATTTAACAATACTTTCAGAATTTCTTGGATTTGAGATAAAAACAACTAAAAAGCAGGCGCATCATTAAGCGTCTGCTATATCTTTATCCATAAAGTCGATTATACTTTTATCAGCTGATTTAAACCAGTGTGCATATGTGCTATGCAACGTTGATACGGTATCGCCAAGTCGTTTAGCAATATCAAAATCTGTAAACCCTGCAGCCATATTATTGATTAGATAAGATGCGTGAGAATGACGCAAATCATGGATACGGATACTTGGTATTTGCATATCCAATGGTAGGTCTTTGTTTGCTTTTATGATATAATCGTTGAAATTTCTACGTAATGTCTCTGCAGATACAGTCTTTGTTGAACCGAACACATACCAATCATCACAAAAATCATAATATTTTTTCTGTACGTCTTTCCACTCAGCCATGAGGTTAACTAATTTTTTAGGCATTGTGATAATTCTGACGCTATTTGATGTTTTAGGTGGTGTAATTTTGTTGTTCAGGCGTACTGCAACAGTTTTATTTATATCAACAGTCTGCTTTTTCAAATTTATATCATTCCAAGTAAGGGCCATCATTTCACCTTTGCGACATCCCATATAGTACAGAAACGAAAACATTGTTTTATACAAGGGAGAATCTACATATTCTATGAAGGATGCAAAGTCTTTCGGCTCCCAGAATAGCATTTCTTGCTTCATATCATTTTTCCTAGCATCTCTTTTTACCGTCCTCAGAGGATTCAATGTGATATACTGGTGGTCAACTGCAAAATTCAAAACCTTGTTTATTCGGTAATAAAGTTTTTCCACATATGCCTTTGAATACTTCTGATCCAATGAATCTATATAATTTTGTAAAAACATGCTATCCATCTGCTTTAGCAAAGTATCGCCAATATTGGCATTTATCTTACTAAATACATCGATCAAGTCATTGTATGATGACTCTTTTAATTCTTTACGCGAATAATTGAGCAGTTCATCGGTTACTTCTTTGAAAGTAATGTATGATGGAATGTCATTGAGTTTATCTCTGAAACTCAATTCCGCATGCTGCGCTGCCCTTTTGGTGGCAAACCCTCTTTTCTTATACTGTGTTCTTTTATTGCTATGGTCGACATAAGATCCATAATACATCCATTTTCCTGTTTTATCATCCTTTTTTACTGCCATATTATCACCTCTATAGATATTATGCCATAAATACAATATAAAACAAGCGCCTATTTTATGCCAAAATTATGCCACATAAATAAAAAAGCCGATATTTATCGGCTAATTTACTCATTGGTGCAGACGATGAGATTTGAACTCACACGAGCATACGCTCACTACCCCCTCAAAGTAGCGTGTCTGCCATTCCACCACGTCTGCGTTTCCTAAATGCCTATTTATCATACTATATTTTTCATGAATAATCCAGATGTTTTTGAAAAAAATAAGAGAATTGTATCAGGAACGGTATGGTTCACTGAGGAAATACGATACAATCAGGGATACCATAGAGTGAATCCGTTGATGATAGGTGGGAACGCTTACCTGAAAAATTCTTTAAAAATTCACATAGTACACATATTATTCACACATTTGTAGTAGATAATAGGGACACGTAAAGAAAGGTTGAAATCATGAAAACGAAAAAAGAAATGAAAATCTCCAAGGCAAGTATCGTCTTTTATGTGGCCTCTGTTATCTTCCTGGCAATTGCCGCTTTTGAAATCTATCAGGCGTATCTGACGGTGGAAAGCTATAAAACAACATATACACTGCAGCTGACAGATATTCTCAATTTGTATTTCACCGGCTGTGTACCTTACTTTGGCTTCGCTTTTTTGGCCTATGGAATCGGTGAGGTTCTGAAGAAAATCAATGATCTGACAAGTACACTTCGTCTGTGTATTGAGGATGTAATCGAAGAAGAGGTGGAAGAGGAAGCAGAAGAGTTTGTTTCAGAGCCCGTAGCAAATGAAATGAAGAATGCCTGATATCAAGCAAAGCTGTAGCCTGTAAAACGGATGCCGAAACTATATCGGTTTTCTGGATACAGGTTTTTTTACTATTCTATTCTGCTTTCTGAGGTGACTCCCAACATAATATAAGAAATATTCTGTCAGCTGATGGATTCCTTTTGTATATTGCTGTTTACAGTTATATGCGAAATTTATTTCAAGCTGGAAACAGGAAGGTGAAAGGATCCTTGCTTTGCGGCTGATGCTGTAAGTGTTATACTGATTGGGAAGCGGAGGTGTATTATGAAGGACTGGTTTCAGGTTCAAATGCTGGATGATACAACCTATGTGATTTCAGAGCATAAGCATTATGAAAAAACAAATTGTTATCTGCTGCTCGGAAAGCAGAGGGCTTTACTGATTGACAGTGGTCTGGGAGTCGCGGATATCCGCAAAATAACAGATCAGCTGACTGCATTGCCGGTAACTGTAATTGCCACGCATGTGCATTGGGACCATATCGGCAGCCATGGCAGCTATACTGATGTACTGGTTCATGAACGGGAGTATTCCTGGCTGAATGGAGTATTTCCACTGCCGCTTAATGTAGTGAAGCAGCAGCTGATGAAAGAGCCCTGTTCTTTTCCAGGTGATTTTCATTTGGATGCCTATACTGTATGGCAGGGAAATGCAGGCATTGTAAGAGATCGGGATATCCTGGATCTTGGCGGTCGTCATATCCGTGTCCTGCATACACCGGGGCATTCTCCTGGACATATGTGCTTTTTTGATCTGGAACGGGAATGGCTGTACTGCGGGGATCTTATCTATAAAGGAGTTCTGTATTGTGATTATCCGTCCACTGATCCACAGGCATATCTGCTGTCGGTACAAAGGCTGCAAAAGCTAGCGCTTCAGCGCCTGCTGCCTGCCCATGATACAATCGAAGTGGGGCCTTCACTGATTCAGGAGACAGCACAGGCATGGGAAAAGCTGCAGGAAAAGGGTCTGCTTCAGCATGGCAGCGGAGAATTTCGATATGAAAATTTCTCCATTCGCCTATAGGAGGAAAAGGAACATGAGAATATTGATGCTACAGGGCTTGTATTGTACATCCAAGCTTTGGAAACAGGCAGCTTCCTGCCTGAAAGAACATGATTTGCTATTTATGGAGTATCCGCATGAGGTTACGTCACAGGCAGTTCAGGTGATGGATTTGGCTTCCTGGATTGCGTCACAGCTTCCCAGGGATATTGATGTTATAATCGGACACAGCATGGGCGGAATCCTTGCCCTGCAGCTGGTACATGATGTTGGTGTGCCGGTGAAATGCGTTATTTGCATAGAGAGCAATTTATGTCCGGCAGAGCCCTTTTATCGTAATCTCGTTATGAAGCAGAGTATGACAACACTGGGTGCTAAGCTGCAAAAGGAGATGGCAAAGGAAGCCGTATGGTATCAGGATACACTGGCGAAGCAGCTGCAGTAGCAGTTTGATTACAGTCCGCTGACGGATATTACCGTACCGATACATATGATCTATGGAGATCGCGGAATCTGTGAGTATGCCGATCGAATTCAGGATTTGAATCTACATTGGGAAACAGTAAATCGGCTGCAGTTTCATTTTATAAGAAATGCCTGTCACATGCCGATGCTGGAACAATGCGAGGACACATACCGCTGTATAGAGAACATAGAGAACATCCTGTATGCGGCAACGGATAAACCCGCAGGTTGATGGCGATTGTATTGCACGTATAGAGCAATGGATACTGTATGTATCCCGCTTCGTATATTTACCGCATGGTAAATACGAAAATGCGAATGGAAGGAAGCCTTCCTATAAGAACAAGTACAGGGGAATGCCGAACAAAAAAATCTCAAATTCTGTCACAGTGAACGGAAGAATTTGAGATTTTTATTGCGGCTTTACATATCAGTAGGAACAGTTTTCCTTTATTCCTGCTGTTTTTCCTTTTCCTGAATGACAAGCTCAGCAATCTGAACCGCATTGGTAGCGGCCCCCTTGCGAACCTGATCTCCACAGCACCAGAAGCTTAATGCATTCGCATGTCCGCTCATATCCTCACGAATACGACCCACAAACACCAGATCCTGATCAGTGGTATCCAGCGGCATCGGATATACCTGCTTCTGCGGCTCATCCACCAGTTTGACACCCGGTGCCCCCTGCAGCAGCTCCCTTGCCTTTTCCACGCTGATTTCCTTCTCAAACTCCACCATGATAGATTCGGAATGGGAACGAATCACCGGAACACGCACACAGGTACAGTTTACACAAAGCTCAGGATTACTCATAATCTTGCGTCCTTCGTTCTGCATTTTCATTTCCTCGCTAGAATATCCGGCCTCGTTGAAGCCGCCAATCTGTGGAATGAGATTATAGGCAATCTGATACTGGAAGGTATTGACTGCTACCTCCTTGCCATGTGCCAGCGCACCCACCTGCTGATTCAGCTCACGTATTCCATTGACGCCTGCACCGCTGACAGCCTGATATGTGGAAACGACCATACGCTTTGCATTTGCATATGCATGCAGCGGCTGCAGCGCAACCAGTGCGATAATCGTTGCACAGTTTGGATTGGCAATGATGCCGTGATGCTCACGTACTGCCTGCGGATTCACCTCCGGAATAATCAGCGGTACCTGCTCATCCAGACGGAAAGCTGAGCTGTTATCCACAACTACCGCTCCTTTTTCTGCGGCAATCGGAAGATATTTTTCGGCAATATCATTTTCTGCAGCTCCTAAAACGATATCCATGCCATCGAAGCTGTTTTCTGTCGTTTCCTCAACGATATACTCCTTATCGGCAATGGTAAGCTTCTTCCCTGCACTTCTTGCACTTGCCAAAAGATGCAGCTCACGGATTGGGAAGCTGCGCTCCATTAAAATCTTTATCATTTCCTGACCTACAGCACCGGTGGCACCGAGTATTGCGACCTTGTATGTTTTCATTTCACTCTCTCCTCATATTCTATCTATATGTTCTGTATGCGCGAATTGTGAAGCATGCGGTGTGTCTAAACGACAAAATTGTTGTAGATGGTTTCCACTGTCTTCTCATAATCCTTGTTTTCCACACCGACGATGATATTCATTTCATCCGTCCCCTGCGCAATCATGCGAATATTGATATTATTCTTTCCCAGCACAGCAAACAGCTTCCCGCTGATACCCGGACGATACATCATCTGACGGCCAACCGTGGCAATCAGGGAAATATTATCGATGATTTTGATTTCATCGGCATTGCAGGCTTTCTTCATATCGCCCACCATATCGTAAATGATATCCTTCACATCCTCGGAATTGACAACGATGCTGAAGGAATCGATCCCGCTTGGAATATGCTCGATGCTGATCCGGTAATTCTCACAGATTTCCAGCGCGCGGCGGATAATGCCGACTTCATCCGACATGTGGTTTTTATAAATGGCAATAACGGTGAAATTCTTCTTCCCTGCGATACCGGTAATCATCTGCTCGCTTGGATGATCATCTTTCTCCACGATGATGGTACCACCCTCCTCCGGATGATTGGTATTCAGGATGTTGATCGGGATGTTTTTTTCCTTTACCGGAAAAATCGCCTCCTCATGCAGAACACTTGCCCCCATATAGGAAAGCTCACGCAGCTCGGAGTAGGTGATGGTGTTGATGCGTTTTGGATGGTGGACAATTCTCGGGTCAGCCATCAGTATGCCGGAAACATCTGTCCAGTTCTCATACATATCCGCATTCAGAATATCCGCCAGAATTGAACCCGTTATATCGCTTCCACCACGTGACATTGTACGCACGGTGCCATCCGGCAGTGCGCCATAGAAGCCGGGAATGACAAAACGGTCCAGCTTCTTCATTGTATTATCCATTCGGTACTTTGTCGCATCAAAATCAATTTTTCCATCATAACGGAAGGTGATGATATCCTTTGCATCCACAAATGGAAAGCCAAGATACTCCGCCATCAGTTTAGCGGTCAGATATTCTCCTCGTGAAACCAGATAGTCCGTGGACATTGTCTTATTCAGCTGTCCTTTCAGCTTTGCAAGGTCCTCCTCAATCGGATAGCTCAGGCCAAGATCATTCTTAATGGAAATAAAACGCTCCTCTATCAGATGAAACAGGGATAAATGATCGACGCTGTATTTTAAATGGGCCTCAATCAGATACAGCAGATCCGTCACCTTATTATCCTTCTTATGCTCACGTCCGGATGCACTGACAACGACAAAGCGCCGGGCCGGATCGCTTTCAATGATATGCTTCACCTTGCGGAACTGCTGTGCATTCGCAACCGACGAACCGCCAAACTTTGTTATTTTCATCATACTGCTAGTCATCCTCCCTTTCATAGATGCTGGCCATAAAGGCATGGACATCTGTCTTCAGCATCCGTTCCATCACCTGATGCATTTCATATACCTCAGCCTTCTGAATATGCAGATACTCCTGCCCTTCAAAGGTTTTCACCTCATAGCTGAAATCCTGCAGCTCATCACGTGCCGCCTCATCTGCATGCAGGATATAATCACGCAGACACAGTGTCTCATCATAGCTCATCGTATTGGTGAAGGAAGGATCCATGTGACAAACGCCTTCATTGAGGTCAATCAGATCCTGTACAATGGCGTTGGCAGTCGGAAGCTTTCCGGCACCCTGACCGAAAAACTTTAAATCTCCAATGGTTTTCCCATGCAGGGTAATCAGATTGTAATTGTCCTGTGTGTTGCTTTCCAGAGAACCGGCTTCAAACAGCACCGGCTCAACAACACAGCCATAACGGTTGGCGTTGCGCCGGGTTTTGGCAATCAGACGTACAGCATAGCCCAAAGATGAAAAATACGATACGTCCTGCTTCGTGATATTGCGGATGCCGAAAACCGGGAAGGTATCCGGAACATGGTAGTCATAAGCAAGGCTGGCAGAAATACGCAGCTTGTTGCAGATATCATAGCCGTCGATATCTGCGCTTGGGTCTGCCTCCGCATAGCCCAGCTCCTGCGCTTCCTTCAGAATATCCTCAAAGGATGCATGGTAGCGCTGCATGTGATCCAGAATATAATTGCTGGTACCATTGAAAATACCGTGAATGCGGTCAACCTCATCGATTCGCATCGCCTTTGCCAGTCCTTCAATCCAGGGAATTCCACCTCCGGTGCTTGCTTCATAGTAAATGCGGACATTGTGCTCTCTTGCGACATCTGTGAACTCCTTCAAATAAGCTGCGATTACCGCTTTGTTGGCTGTAACGACATGCTTGCCGCTTTTCAATGCCTGCAGAATATACGTGTGGGCAGGCTCAAGACCACCCATCGTTTCCACGATGACATCCACAGAAGTATCCTGTAAAATCGTCCGGATATCATCACACATATAAGGAAGTGTTTTCGCTTTTCCTTTACGAATCAGTATATAGGATACGTGCAATTGTTTGGTGCTTTTTGTTACCGCGTGATCAATAATTTCCTTTACTCCCGAGCCAACGGTTCCATAACCGAGTATTGCTATATTCATATAATTCCTCCTCAATAAATTTTTGTGTCTTTGTTTCAAAAACACTTGTTTTTTTATTGCGAACATTGTATCATAGTAAAAAAAGAATTGCAAGACGAAAAAGAAGGAGATTGGAACATGGAGAAAATATATACAAGTACGAGAAACAAAGCGCTGGTGCGCACACCCAAGGAAGCGGTCGTAAAGGGAATTGCAGAGGATGGCGGTCTGTTTGTCTATGATGCGCTGGATACGCTGCGTCTGCCGCTGCAGGATATGATGCAGATGACCTATGAGCAGATGGCGGAAACTGTTCTGCAGCTGCTGTTACCGGATTTTACCGAGGAAGAAGTAAAGGACTGTGTGGAAAATGCCTATAAGGGCAAATTCAGAGATGAACACATCACGCCGCTTCATAAGGCGGGGAACACCAATATTCTGGAGCTGTTTCATGGTCCTACCTGCGCCTTTAAGGATGTGGGGCTGCGCATGCTTCCGCAGCTGATGAGCAAATCCCTGCAGCAGCATCCCGATGAACATGTCATGATTTTAACCGCAACCAGCGGCGACACCGGTAAGGCTGCCCTTGAGGGCTTTTTGGATGTGCCGCGTACCGGAATCACGGTCTTCTATCCGGATGAGGGTGTATCCAATATTCAGCGTCTGCAGATGGTAACCACCAAAGGAAGCAATACCTGTGTCTGTGCCATCAGGGGTAACTTCGATGATGCCCAGTCCAATGTGAAGCGGATCTTTCAGAATGCACAGCTGTCTGCACGGCTGAAGGAAAAGGGTATCACCTTATCCAGCGCGAACTCCATCAATATCGGTAGACTGATTCCGCAGGTTGTATATTATGTATATGCATATAAGGAAATGGTACGGACAAAGGAAATCACATTTGGGGAAAAAGTGAATTTCTGTGTGCCGACAGGAAACTATGGGAATGTGCTTGCCGGTTACTATGCAAAGCTGATGGGCTTGCCGGTAAACAAATTTATCGTGGCATCCAATTCCAATAATGTACTCTTTGACTTTTTAAAGGACGGTGTCTACGATCGAAACCGTCCGTTCTATAGAACCATCTCTCCGAGTATGGATATACTGATTTCCAGCAACCTGGAGCGGCTGCTTTACTACAAGAGCGGCAAGGATGCTGACTATATCGCACAGCTAATGAACGAGCTGGAAGCAACAGGACGCTATCAGGTGCGTGAGGACATTTTCACCTCTGTCCGTGAAGATTTTGCGGGCGGCTATTGTGATGATGCGGCATGTGCACAGAGTATGCGTGAATTTTATGAACAGAGCGGTTATGTTATGGATCCGCATACGGCAATCGCCTACAAGGTGATGAAGGATTATGAAAAAGAGGATTCCATGCATAAATGTGTGTTGCTTTCCACAGCCAGTCCATATAAATTTGCACCGGCTGTTTACGAGGCTTTGTTTAATGAGACAATCCAGGATGAGTTTGCCTGTATGGAAATGCTGCAGCAGAAAAGCGGTTCTGCGATGCCGAAGCCGCTGGCAGAGCTTGCGAAAATGGACATTTTGCACAGCCACCTGATTGATAAGGATGATATGCCTTCCTTTGTGGAAACCATCGGGGAGGAAATATTCCATGGTTAAGGTACGTGTTCCGGCAACAAGTGCGAATCTGGGAGTCGGCTATGACTGTCTTGGACTGGCGCTTGACGATTTTGCGACCGTGACCTTTGAGGTGATTGCAGAGGGCTTGGAAATTGCGGGCTGTGAAGAAGCCTACTGCAATGAAGAGAATCTGTTTTATCAGGCATTTGTAAAGGGGCTCCAGTATATGGGGGAAAGCGTATCGGGAATCCGCATCACCGTGGATACCGATATTCCCTATGCCAGAGGACTTGGCAGCAGCGCAACCTGTATCGTCGCAGGACTTGCTGGAGCGAATGCCCTGTTTCATAACCGCATGAACCGCTATGAGCTCTTTGATCTGGCGACACAGATGGAGGGACATCCGGATAATATTGCTCCGGCCATCTTTGGCGGTCTGTGTGTTTCCTTCATGGAAGACGGGAAGCCGAATATGATTCGTTACGGTGTAAAACGCGATTTGCTGTTTGTGACAATGATTCCCGATTATGAGGTTAGCACCAAAGCGGCACGAGAGGTTTTACCGGATACCATGAGGTATCGGGACGCTGTCTATCAGATGGGGCGCTGTGCGGCATTGGCAAAGGCGATGGAAATCGGGAATGCCATGATTATGAGAAAAGCCTGCACAGATCAGATGCAGGAGCCCTACCGTAAGAAATTGATTATGGAATATGAGAATGTCCGCAGTCTGTGCAGGGAAACGGATATGATTACCATGTATATATCCGGAAGCGGATCGACGATGATCGCTCTGACCCAGGAGGAAGCGGCAGCCCGTGTGCTTGTTGAAAAAATAAAGAATCAGTATCCATCCTGGGATGCTCGTATTCTGCGTGCGACCTATGACGGTGTGCAAAGCGAGGTATGCTGATGGAGAAATACTATATTGTAGACAGTACGATTCTGCCGGATGTGCTGGACAAGGTCATTGAAGCGCGCTCCCTGCTGCAAAACGGTGAGGTAAAGCAGGTGAGCGAGGCTGTCAAGCGTGTCGGAATCAGCCGCGGAACATATTATAAATATAAGGACTATGTCTTTCTGCCAGCTCAGGGGATGAGTGAGCGAAAGGCTGTGATATCTCTTATGCTGCATCATGACAAAGGGATTTTGTCAGAGGTACTGAACACGATGTCGAGCGTCAATGCCAATATATTGACCATCAATCAGAATATTCCGATTCATGAGTGGGCGTCGGTGGTACTATCCTTTGATTTATGCGAAATGGCGGTATCCATCGATGAGCTACTGGAGCGTCTGCGCAGCTGCCGCGGTGTAAGCAATCTGCGTCTGATTGCAGTAGAATAACGTGACCGGAATGTGCGGATAAGAATCATTGCACAGGATGATTAGAAAGCGGGGAATCCCGCTTTTTCCATGCTGACGCTATTTATTGCATGGTGATAGATGTTCCGAATCAGGAGCTGTGGTTATTTTCTCAATCTATATTGTATGTACTAGCTGGGATAAGGGGAAAAACAAAGCCATCCTGTGACAGTAGACTCGTACTTGCAGGTGTATCCTCCATGGTTTCCTTTCTGTATGGGAAATTGCTCTGTGTACAGCAGCGTGCTTTGCTTTGTAAATGTCTGATTTTAAAAAAAGGTGATTTTCTTTTTTTCTGAAATATGGTACGATATAAAAAGCCATTTAATATATAAGGAGTATCCTATGAAACAGCTGTTAGAAAAACTAACGACATTGGCGGCATACACTGCTGCTGTCTGCACAATCGTGATTCTACTGGTTACGAGTATAAACATAAATTGCTTCAATAAGGGTTTTTATAAAACGGAATATGCATCACTGGAAACTGCACAGTCTTTAGGGATGACGGAGAAGGATCTCAACAAGGCAACGGATGCACTGCTGGATTATCTGCAGGACCGCCGGGACAATATTGATGTCACCGTAGCGGTTAAGGGGACGGAGACCAAGGCATTCAATGCGAGAGAATCCTCCCATATGGTCGATGTACGCAACCTGTACCGGTTTGCCATGGTGTTGAGAAATGTTGCGATTATTCTGCTTGTGCTTTCTCTGGTGTACATGGCGGTACGCTTGAAAAGTGGAATGCTGACGATTTTTAGTATCAATTATATGAAAACGGCGATACTGGCAGCGGTGTTTTTCGCGATGCTGGCAGGCTGGGCGTATGTTGATTTTGATGCATTTTGGACTACCTTCCACAAGCTGGCATTCCGCAATGATCTGTGGCTGCTGAATCCGGCAACCGACCTGATGATCAATTTGTTTCCAGCACAATTCTTTTCCTCGATGGTATTTCGTATCGTGGGTATGTTTGCGACCGGATTCATCGGGCTGTTTGTATTCTGCTATCTTTTCCTGAGACATCAGCTTCATAAGCTTCATGGAGAACTGCATCATGACTAGACGTCTGATTCTTGCAAGCGCTTCTCCCAGGAGACAGGAGCTGTTACAAGACCTATCGTATCCCTTTGATATTGTTGCTGCGGATTGTGAGGAATATTTTGACCGTTCCCTGCCGATTGCTTCTGCGATCGAACAGATAGCCAGACAGAAGGCACTTACCGTATGGGAACAGCACCCCGAGGCTGTTGTTCTTGGTGCGGATACGATGGTGTGTTTCAAAGATCAAATGATGGGCAAGCCGGAGAATCGGGAGGATGCCTATCGTATGCTGAAGCAGCTAAGCGGTAAAACTCATACGGTTGTCAGCGGTGTGGCTATTGTTTGGAAAGGAAAAGCTGAGTTTTTTCATGAAAAAACAAGCGTGACCTTCTATGAGCTTGAGGAAGAACTGCTAGAGCGATATCTTGACAGCAATGAGCCATATGATAAAGCTGGAGCCTATGGAATTCAGGGAATGGGGAAGCTGTTTGTGCGAGAACTACGTGGAGATTATTTCAATGTTATGGGGCTGCCGATTGCTGCAGTTTACCGACACCTGAAAGCGTATCTGGAAAAAACTAAAAAATTTTGTTTTATGGTTGAAAAAATCGGCAATGCCTATTATAATATAATAGCTTTCCAATCATAAAGCATACCTGCCGGTATAGTATAGTGGTAATACAGAGCAATGGTAATGCTCAGCGCTCAGTTCAATTCTGGGTACCGGCACCATCATGATAAATAAAGGTTTTTTGAAGCCTTGGATATATCAACCCGAAAACAACCCGAAAAAATCGGGTTGTTTTTTCGTGCTTTTGTGCTAATATGAGGGTATAGAGGTGGTTTATATGACGATTATCAGAGTTAAAAAACAGCTGATCATGAAAGGAAAACTGACCCGCTGGGATGGCAGTTATTACAATTATGAGATTCCGGCACTTGCCAAAACAGAAGCAAAGGCAGCGAAAGAGGAAATCATTTTTAAGGATGAATTTAAAAAAAGGCAAGAGGATATTAAAATCCGGTTATCGGCCGGTGAATACATAGAGGAGATTCTGGGGCCAACACCGCAAATAGCTGACTACCCAAAAAGTAAAATAAAAGAATACAAGAAAAATTATGATGAAAACATAGCAAAAGCCAAAGGACTTTTTAAGCCAAAAACTCAAATACGCAAGGATAGGCTTTTTAATAGCGTATGCGAGGACTTTTTAAACAGGTATGTAGATGTTAAAGAATCCACTAAAAAGACGAAGGAAGATGATTTGAAGCGCCCTATAGCGAAGTTTGGGGATAGGGATATCGTATCAATCACATCAGAGGAGCTGCAAGAGTACATATGGCAGCTTGATTATGAGATTTCAGAGAGATCAGTTAAGAAAATATTTTACGCAATGAATCCAGTCTTTCAACTTGCTGTAGAAAAGGGATACATTCCCGCAAATCCCATGGGCAAAGTAAAACGGAGAATTAACAAAGATAAGCCAAGAGAGGAAATGAAAATATGGGAGCCGGATGAGTTTCAGCTGTTCTTGGATGAGTTTCCAGAAAAAGACCGGTTTTATTACTTCTTTGAATTTTTATATTTCATGGGGACTAGATCGGGCGAAGCAAACGCCCTTACCTGGAATGAAATCCATTTCAATGAGAACACCGTGGAAATAAAAAAATCCGTGTCTTTCAAGCTACGCCCGTATAAAATAACATCACCAAAGAATCCGAATGCACACAGAAAAATATCAATGCCAAAAAGAATCCACGATTCATTAAAAGAGTTATACAAGCTGCAGAAGGAGTATGAGGGATTCACACTGGATTGCTTTGTGTTTGGCTTTGACAAGCCACTGGACCCGGAAACTGTACGCCGGGTAAAGCGTGAAAAAGTAAAAGCGGCCAATGAAAAGGATGAAAATAAGAATAAACAACTTGAATTGATCAGAGTACACGATTTCAGGCACTCTCACGCGAGTTATCTAATAAATAACATGTCTGATCAGTTTACAGATTTTGATGTCGCAAAGCGACTGGGAGATACGGTACAGACACTGCACAATACATATGCGCACTGGTTTAAACAACGTGATAAGAGTATCATTGATTTTATGGATAAAGATGCATGTAAAAAAAAGGATGATGATTTTAAGAGAACGAATGCAATACGATATGATGAACTGAAAGCACTCAAAGAATTATTAGATAATGATATAATTACAAAAGAGGAATTTGAAATAAAAAAGAAAGAGTTTTTAGGAATATAAAAAGGATGAGTAAATTCATCCTTTATTATATTGTCTAAAAAAGGTAAATAATTCATTTAAAGTTATTCTGTGATTATGTAAGAATTCGTTAAACCAGAATTCCATAGACTTAGCATCGTCAATTTCTGTTTGAGTGCAGTTGCCATCTATTATCTTATCTCTATTCAGCGAATAAGTACACTTTTTGTCACTTGTGCTGGCGATTACTTCGTTAGGCGGTAAAATGGAGATTTCAATATTTTTATCAAGTTTACTTGTATAAATAATGCCTTCATCTTTACCGGGAATATATAGTAGATTTTCTGTATTTACGTTAAAGTCAACATTTATATAGTTTTCTCCTTTGGAAATTTCAACATCTTTTAATATCGCTGCTTTAATATCGTCATAATCACGAGGTTTTTGTAATTTATATTCTTTTAAAGCCTGATCGATGATGGACTTACCTTCCTTTTTAGCAAAATATTCAACGCTATCTCTGAATTCGTTTTCAGATAAACCTATATTGGATAATATCTCTTTGTAATCTTTTTTCACATCATCTAATGCTGCCCCATCGGAAGAAGAAATTATCTCATCATTTACATCCTTTACAAAATAATTTGTTGCCTGTGAATCTTCCATATAAGTTATATTACCGCTTTTACCATTATCAACATCAACACTTATTATCGCATCATTGTCATCATTATAAAGTATGACTTCATAGCTATAATTAGGCTCTTTAAGGATTCTAGTGCATTTTTTTTCGACACCATCAATATTATAACAAGAGTTGTTTACATCTCTGTAATCTCCGTTAATATCCCTATAATTAACTAAAATTTTGGAGCTATAATTTTTTAATGATTTATAAGATTGCTCAGGTGTTTTAGTTGTAGCACAACCACCTATAAATATTGATGCCAAAATGCCATATGTAAATAGTTTTTTCATTTTATTTCCCTCCATACTATTTATTTCATTATAGCATAAGAATATTAAACATGGAAAATATTTCCAATTCATACAATATATGTAAAAATTAACATTAAAATGTTATAATATATACACATGTTTTGCAAAAGGTGCCATAAACGGGAGAACGCAAGCATATGTCAGAAGATGAATATAGAAATTGTATTATCAATATGATTACACAGATTCATTCATTAGCTGTACTGCGCCGGATTTATACATATGTAATGCATTACTATACCAAATAACAAAAGGCGAGGAAAACCTCGCTTTTTGCTGTGGTTATTTTATATACTAATGCTTTTGGTCTGTACGAAGTTCCTTTTTTAAAATGGACAGCAGCTTATTCAATATCACCTCCGCAAACTCAGATCGTTCCTCTTTTGACATATCAAGATATGCCTTTATCAAATATAGATCTATCTCATTCAGATCATATTGCATTGCCAGGTCGTCCAGTGCAGCATCAGGTGTTTCAAACATTTCACCTTTTCCCTCAGTAAGCCATAAGTAATTAACGTTATATGTTTTGCATATTAAATTAGCAACAATATTTGTAAGTTTATTTGTTCCTTTTTCAATAGATGAAATAGAAGATGTTTTCATGCCTAGTTTTTCACCAAATTTTCCTTGACTTAATCCTAATCGCTCACGTAATTCTTTAACACGGTTGTTTGCACCCATCCAGATACCTCCATTATTTAATTATATTATACAATAAAAAACGAGGCTTTTCATTCCTCGTCTCTTTGTAATTTTTTTGCAAACGTTTGGAAAAAATTCTGTACTGCGTTTCGTTCTTCGCGTGATGCTTCAAGATATGTCTCAATTAAAGCTCTATCATCTTTGTTTAGATCAAACTGCTCAGCCACTTCATCGATAATGGTTTCGGGAAATGCGGTAAACATATCCACATCAGCGCCTTCGGTAAGCCAATAGTAATCAACATTAAACTCTTTGCAAATCAACTTAATAGTCTGATCACTGGGGTTATTACGTCCTTTTTCAATCGCATTTATTGAAGGGCTACTTATACCTAGCTTTTCACCGAAAGCACGCATACTCAATCCTAAAGTTGATCTTACCTCTGCGATTCTCGCATTTATATCTTTCATTTTAGCCTCCTTTCTACCTTAGTATATAACAAAATAAATACATTGTAAACTAAACTAGCAAAATAATATTGACAAAGCTAGTTAAACTTATTATAATGTAAATGTAATTAGCAAAGGAGGTATATATATGACAGCTGAAGAAATGCGCAATGACCAGAAAGAAATCTATGAGCTGGCTGCAATGCTTTATGAAGCAAAGAAACGGAATCCGAATATCAGCCATGACCTTAATATTTTCTTCAAAGGTTTATCCATCGGCGTAAACATTAACAACGGATTTCAGTCACCGGCAGTTTAAGGAAAGGGGCGTGAAAGGATGAAACAGTTAAATATCCCGGTATATGTAGGGAATAAGGAAATTTGCAAGGAATTTAATTGTTCTCCTGCTACGGCGGTAAAAATCATGAAGAATGTCAAAGTTGCAAACAAAGATAAAAAGAATCCATACGAGAGAAAGGTGCCGCTTTCTTGGGTGCTGGAAATGTATGGAGAATGATGGGAAAGGAGAAGATCACAATGAAAAATGAAATGATTGCAATATCTGAAACACTGTACGAAAAACGGATCTCCGAAGTATTTTCTGCCAAGAATCGAAAATCTAAAATGAGCGTCGAGCAATATCGTAGGTATATCTGTGAATGCATCTATGAAATCAATGAAAAAGGCGGATTGGATAGAATATACAATGTTGTGATGCAACTCACACACGAACAACCAGAGAAAAGTGAGTTTAGCGTAAAGGAAGTGCTCTATAGTTTGATTGACGATATAGAAGACGATGAACGGCTGGAATATGTAGTCTACTTCTTAAGAGGGTTAAATGGAAACAATAAGAGAAGTGTAGGAGGAGTATGAAATGAATAAGTTAATGAATACGACGAATCAGACACCGATTGAGATTGCGTTGGGTGTGGACAAGGATGGAATGACGACAGCCAGAAAGTTGTATGAGTTTTTAGAACTTCATCCAGCAGCTTATTCAAGATGGTTTAAACAAAATATTATCGAAAATGGTTTCGCAGTTGAAAATGAGGATTATTTCCCATTCAACACTAATGTTGAATGCGGAGGACAGGCTTCCAAAAATGCAAAATTGACAGCCGACTTCGCGAAGAAACTATCAATGACCGCAAAGAATGAAAAAGGTGAGGAAGCAAGAAATTATTTCGTTTCTATTGAAAACAAAGCGAAAGAAACTGCAATAGGTATGAAAGACCTGTCACCAGACCTGCGCTTGATGATACAAATCGAATTAAATCAAAAAAAGCAGCAGAAGCAACTTGATTCTGTAGAAACGCAAATACAGGGTATCCGCGATGTTGTTGCTGTTGATACCAGGGCATGGAGAGATGATACAGAAAAAATCATGCGAAAAATCGGAAACATCTGTGGAGACCATGAAGCTTTCAGGGAAGTACATGGCGAAGCATACAAGTTGCTGGAATCCAGAGCCGCATGCAGTCTGAAACAGCGATTGACGAACAAACGTCGGCGTATGGCGGATGAAGGAATTTGCAAGTCCAAGCGAGATAAATTGAATTATCTTGATATCATTGCAGAAGATAAGAAACTTGTGGAAATATACACAGCCATAGTAAAAGAGCTAGCAATCAAATATGGCGTTGCATAAGGAAAAGAGAAACAATGAAAGATAGGAATTCAAGTGTAGGAGGAATCGGTTTTTTTTGAGCCTTAACGATCTTATTTATAGGGTTGAAACTCGGGAACGTTATCACATGGTCATGGCTATGGATATTGGCACCTATGTGGATACCTACGATTATCGGCATAGCTATACTTATTATTTATGTACTTTATTATGCAATAAGATTTGAGTTAGACAAAAGAAGATGGAAAAGATTTCGTGAAAGGAAATGACATATGAAATGTAATGTAGAAATCAAAACGATAGCACAGTATAAGTGCTTACGGCATTTAGAGGACTGGGGACTGTCAACGAAGGAATTGCGTGTTGAGATGGTTGCAGCCAATGCCATAAAAGTAACAGATCGTGTAGGGGAATCTATGGTCATACAAATGGAGCCAGACGGTACATTTCTGGAAGATGGGATTCCTGCGGAGATTGCGCATGCGTAGCAGCTTCCGCCGGTTACTGATCGGTGCAGCTTTTCTTGGTTTTGGCATCTATACGACCATATGGAGCAACGCTCAAACCAAGGAAATTGAAAGGCTGCAGCTGCTAAACAGAGTAACAAGTGAGGAGCTGCAGATGGTCCAGCAGGTCGTGAAAGAGCAAAACGCTGAGCTGCAGGAAAAGAATAAGGAAATCGCAAAGCTGAAATCACAACCAAAATGAACAGCTCTGCCTGGTGAGTTTAGGATAACATACTATGGCATGGATATTACATCAGCAACCGCTAGTGGAGCTGATCCAGAAATCGGCGTGACTATTGGTGTCGATCCTAATGTAATACCATATGGTACTGTCGTGTTAATTGATGGTAAAGAGTATGTGGCACAAGATACCGGCAACTACACAGGGAATCACATCGACATCCTGTGTGAATCAGAAGCTACGGCTGAAAGTTTAGGTACATATATAACAAGAGTATATGTGAAAGGAGGAAAGTAATGAAATGGAAAAATAAAAACCCGTTAAGAGAAGCACTTGAACGGGGAGAAGTTATTGATGGAGAGGCTTTTGATATGATACTGATGGAAGAACGTGAAGAGAGGGTTATTGGATATCTTAATAAAATATCTAATGATTTAGAATCTATAAAGAAAGTAATTGGGATAAAACAGAAATATTATGATGATTCAGGAAATTCATATGAAGGTTAGTAGTCGATCAAATCAAAGTCCTTCCCATGTACAAGGGCAAATTCTTGATATGTATTCAATATTAAATGGAAATTGTATTGCTTTCCTTTATCATCCTTAAAAGTCACATCTATCCAATGATTTGTATTTAGATATTTATTGTCAATGATAGCAGCCTTAGATGCGTTAGGAGCTATGACTATATCTAATAAACCTACATAAGGAAATGGACGACCTATATTTGATTTATATTGTTCAATATTTACATCAGTTGAAAATCCGGTTACAAGTGCGGCGGTTTTCCCAAAATTCTTTATTTTAATATAAGTGGCATTTTTAGTTGAAACAAGATATAAGACTACATAAGGACGGATTGAAAGTTGCATATTTTTATGAGTTTGATAACAAGAATATGCAGATATGATGATAGATATAACAGATATAAGAATAGGTATAATGCTCCAATATAATTCCAAAGAGCTATTTGTATTATTTACTATAGACGTTTGATTTGAACTAATAAACAACATAAAATCACCTCGATTGTAATGATTATATCATATTTTAAGAAGGGAAAGACCATGGAAAAGAAGGATAAACTTTATCTAATAAATTCGAAGCTGAACGAGTTAAGAGAATCAACACAGACGTATCGCGAAAACGAGAATATGTATTGTCATTTTAACGAAGTCTTAGAGCATCTGGATGCTGCTCTTGAAGAAATGCGAGAATATCCACACTGGAAGCGTCCAGATAATCTGCCGGAAGATATGATATGGTCCGATGCATGCAATCCGGATGACCAATCAGATCCATTTGCATATAGCGGTGATATGCCAGTGGAAGACTTCGTGCGGATGCAGGATGAATATTTTGCAAAAGAAGGAAATGAAGTGCTAGATGCTGCAGATTTCCGGAGTGAAGCAAAAGCAGAGGAGGAAATTGAGAATGATGAAGAAAATAAAAGCGCAGCCGGTATCAATGGCTGCAATGCAGGATGCGTTGTTGATGGAAATGTGGAATGCCGAACATCCATTGACGGTGAGAATCGCGTTACAAAAAGATTCCATACTTGTTCTGTTAACGGAAAACCGGAAGTATATAGCGTCGTTCCAGATAAACATCAACATGAAACCGGCGTACCAGCAAAAGATATTCCAGGATGCGATACACGCCATCCGTAATGCACAAAAAAAGAATGTTTAACCTGACAAGCACAACATTCTTTTTATAGTGAGCAGTTGACTATTCAACTTACTTTTATTGTACCATAAAGCATTCAAAATGCAAGGGTATAAAGATATTTTCTGAATAGTCCTTACCGGCCTTGAAATGGATATTAACAAAACGACGGAAAAAGGAAGAGGTACATGAAGAAACACAATAGACAGCGAGGAAGACCGACAAAGCAGAACTATCTCGATTATGACTATGAACGGGCATTTGATACACAGGCAAGTATGTTGTCAGAATCTCAAGTAGAACGTGCTTTAAGAAATGGGAAGATAAAAAGTGTATATGCTACAAAGTCAATCTACGCAGGAACACAGCTGGAAGTGGAAATATACCCGGAGTTTACAAGATGGAGTCAGATTCCAATCGGGAGAAGGAAGCCGACAAAGGAGGAGATGCAGAACCTCAATGATAAGAATGCCAGAAAGCATGTGATCCGTCTTCTGAATGCAAATTTCATGACAGGTTACTGGATAACTTTCACATATGCTAAAGAGCCGGAAACAATGGAAGAAGCATTGAAAGATATCCGGAATTTCTTTCGCCGTGTGAATGAGCGTTTGAAGAAGCAAGGGAAGCCCAGAGCGAAGTACCTTTACATCACGGAGTGGCAGGAAGACGAAGTGCGATGTCATCATCATTTTGTAATAGATCGAGGTCTGACGATGGACGAGCTCAACAAGCTGTGGAAAAAAGGCAAGCGTAATGAACTACGGCCGATCGATTATGACGAAGATGGCGTTACCGGGATGGCAAACTATATTACTAAAAAGCCGCGAGGAAAGCGCAGATGGAATACGAGCCGGGGCAACTTGAAACAGCCAACCATCCGGAAGAATCACTCGACGTTTAAACGCAAACATGCTCGTGCCATGAAAGAAGACTTTTCTGTGATCGAACGCATGCTGCGTCAGGAATATAAAGGCTACGTATTTAAGGATGCCCAAGTCTTTGTTAATCAAGTAAATGCAGGGATATACATATATGCGCAGCTGCGTAAATGGGACCCAATAAAGGATGGTGATAACAGTGCATAAAGAAGCTATGCGGAAATGCAGCATGTGCGGCGAATACAAGCCGGAAAGTGATTTTAGATTCATGAAAACGCAAAACCGGTACAATGCCTACTGTAAGCAATGTGAACGCTGGTATAACGCGAACTACAAGCGGCTCAAACGGGAACAATAGGCATACAATCAGTAAATAAAAAATGGTGTCCTCCATCCATGTGTTGAACAAGACAACGACCCTATTTCATGCAGTGGAAAGTTGATAAAAAGGCAAATAGCTCGCACAGGTACATGCGGGAAGGGAGGGCAGTTTGACGCATGGATGGAGGACATCGAAAAAAAGAAGAGGTGAACCATATGACATTCGAGGAAGAATTAGAAAGTTTAAAGGGAAAGGAAACGATCGAAGAGGTATCTGCGTATAAAATCGGATCATATCTGAAAGAACGCGCAGAACGAGATCCGTCAGTTGCTCGAATCATTGCGAAAGCAAACAAATCGTTAAGGGAGTGTTATCGCTATGTCAAAAGAGAAGTAGGGAAGATGGTCAAAAATGAGCCAATCGTGATGATGGATGATGAACCAGTATACAGCATGGCTGTCCATTACTATGATGAGGATGATATCAAAATGGAGCCATCAACAAAGGTAGTTGAGCAGAAGACTGCTGCAAAACCAAACGAAAAACCGACTGCTCCTGCGCAAACACAACAACCGAAAGAAACAGTAAAGAATACCCGAAAAAAGAAGTCGGACCCGGTAGAAGGCCAGATCAGCCTGTTTGAGGTGTAACATGGACAAAGAATTGGAAAAGAAGGAGCTTGCTCTATTGACGGAAGCGAAGCTGCGTCCTTATACGGTCGATACATTTAAAAAATATTGGACACACGAAGACGATTACAAAAGCAAGAAAGCAGGACCGGTGAATCGAATCTACATAGCGGTATACAGTATATGGCACAAAAGATTGCTTGCTAGGGTATTTTACTTTGAGGAATACATGCGGTATAAAAAAATCAATCGCCAGCTTTTTGAAGTACAACGACAGCTAGCTGGGATGAGCGAAAAGATCTCCTGCAGGATATACAGTAGCATGTCTGAGGGATTCCGGGTGTGGACCTATAGGGATGCACGAGGATGGAAGAAAAGTAGTGCTACGACCTATCGTTTGTATGGCGTGATAAATAATTGGACCGGAAACCAGGATATCAGATTTACACAATACAATGATCCGCTTCCGTATTTAAAAAAAAGCGTCCAAAAGTATAGCGGATATGAATACCTACCAGTTATGGCAAGGGAGCATAACTACATGTTTGAATACCTCCTAAAATATGAAAAACATCCACAAATCGAAATGCTGGCGAAGCTTGGACTATATGATATCATCAATGATCTGACCGGTATCCGATGGTCTAAGAAAGGTGTAGCAATGCTGGGCATCACAAAACAAGAGCTACCATACCTGCAGGCAGGCATGACGTTAAAAGAATATCGCAGTATAAAAGATTGGTGTAAACGATATAAATTTACACCTACCGAAGCAAAGACAGCGCTTAGATATTTAGAGTACGAGCGTAAATACAGTGTTTATAAATCGTCAGAACCTCTAATACCGTTTGAATCACGCCTTATTAGATATGTGACTGCGCATGATATTGATTTTATTGAGTATAAAGATCATTTAAAAATGATTGAAAAATTAGGATTACCGCGAGAACAGAAATATCTATATCCGGATGATTTCCAGACAGTTCACGAGGAGTTTGCAAACCGCATTAGATTTGAAAATCAAAAAGCATTGAGAGAAAAGGCTGAACGACGCAGGGCAGAAGCTGAAAAAATGATAATGAAAAAAGACGGATATGTTATCAAGCCCTTGCTCATGCCGAAAGAATTGCGAGAAGAAGGGAAAAAGATGCATCACTGCGTCGGAAGCTATGCTGAAAAAGTGGCGACAGGCGAATGTCTGATATTCTCTGTCAGAAAAGAAGAAGATGTCGAACATCCGCTGGCGACCATTGAGGTACAAGAGAAAAAAGTGAAACAGTTAAGAGCTGCATATAATAATGAACCGTCGGAAGATGTATCGGTATTCGTCAAAAAATGGGAAAAGAAATTCAGATTGAGCGGATGGTGATAGAATGACAAGATTCGAAGCGGCTGTGATCAGCGCGTACAGCGGGACACTGATCGGAGAGCCTTGCTACCTGCTGCAATATGCTTCCAAACTGCTTGGCAGGACCGTACATGATTACGAGCTTTCATGCCCGCAGACACTGGAAGAACTTCGACGCAGATCATCCGGGGATTTTAACCGTTTGAAAATAAAGGAGGGAAGGACATGCGCTATAAAGTAACATGGACAATGTATTTTACAGACAGCAATATACCGGACACAATAGTTGTTGCTATCATTGAAGCTGCAACAGTGAGCAAGGCACGCTATGCAGCATATAAACAGATGATTCCGGATAGAGGATATCGGTTCGAGTGGTTTATCAACGAAACAGAAGTTGAAAAGGAGAGTGAACAAATGATACATAAATTGAAAATCTTACCTCAGTATTTTGAAGATAAGCTGCAAGGTATGAAAAAATGGGAAGTCCGCAAAAATGACCGTCCATTTAAAGACGGAGACACTTTACAATTAGAAGAATGGAGTGAAGAAACAGGATATACCGGAAGGACACTGCAGGAATATATAAAGAAGATATATACGGAAGCACCAGGAATCAAAGAAGGATATATCATTATGAACACAGAATATATCTCAGCAAGTTATAAAACGAGAGGAGAGTGAAGGATCTTGAAAGTACATATTGAAAAAGATATTTACATCCCATCCGGCATCTATTGCACACAGTGCAGTAAAAAAAAGACAAATATTCAAGGAAACGCGTATTGTGATGAATTTGGAGACTGGCTTCATGCATCGAATGATGGCGCCGACAGAATCGTGAAATGTGTAAGCTGTTTTAAAGCAATGCAACGGCAGATCACAGGAAAGAGATAATGATATGCAGATAAATTTCAATATTCCAGTACGCTGCCCTTTCTGTGGTGCTTGGGTAGAAGATAAGTTTTCCGTTAGTATACGTGAGGACACTACCAAAATGCTGCAGTGCCACTGCGGAAAAAGCTTCTATGTGCGTCGCGAGATTACTGCAAAAGTAAAGCTGTATCCGGTGAATTATTTTGAGACGAACGGAAGATCAGGAGCTGGATTCCGGATGGACCAGCAGAAAGGATATGAAGATGATTGTAAGAAAAGAGCAAAGTAAAACGTTTTATAAGTATCTTAAGCTGATATATGACATATTGGCCACTGAAACAAGCGGCTACGCATTGTATATCCACGAAGGAAGGTTATACTTTACGACTTATGCAATGGGTGGAAAGCTGTCCATCAGCAGCTCTGGCGTAGAAGTATATGACGAATTATGCAAAGAGCCGGGAGCGTATGAGATACGTATGACGCCACACAAGGATTTTGAGATATCAAAACTGCCAGAGAGTAAAGTTACGGAGGACATGAAAAACATCTTTAAACATGCAACCATAGGGCTGGAAGAAAAGAATCATCTATGTGAGATCAATAGCAATTGTTCCAGCGTGATTGCAGATATCGCGAGAAAATCAAAATTGCGTATAAAGGACCGATATTTAAAGGTAATGAAGAAACTGCAGGACTTTGATGTAAGCATGAATAAGGATTTCATCATTTGTACAAAAGCAGAAGCAGTTGACAAAGAAAACCTGCAGGTAGTCCTCATCATGTACTTTTGGTGCGAGGATATTCAGGATGAATACGACCAGGACAAGCTGGGAATGGATTAGAAGGTGGAGCAGATGCTGATCAGGATAATAAAAGAGCTGCGTGACCTGCCGAAGCACAAGCGGCCGATGCAAGGAAAAGTATACGAAACACTGGACCAGATATCAGGGAGATATAATGCACAGGAAAATTGTCGTAAGATTATCATAGTAAATGGTCACAAGGTGTCTGTACATCGGGAAGAATATGAGCCGATACAAAAGATAAGAAGGAGAAAGAGTAATGGAGAAGGATAGAATAAAGCCATGTCCATTCTGTGATGGTAAGGTAAAAGTCATAAAGTCCCCTATCGGAGTAATTTTCTTTAAATGCGTAGAATGTGGATGTATTGTATCCTTTGACATGGAGAAATGCAACAAGCATCCGGAAAAAGCAATCGAAGCATTCAACAGGAGGGTAGTAAGTCATGACGAAAGAAGGAATGCGGCGCTCAATTGACGGATTCATAATAAAGGAACGGGAAGCTGAGAAAAGCAAGAACACAGTGCGTCACTATGCGCATGTGCTTGATTTGCTGTATGATTTCCTGCCGGAAGGCGAGTTGAATAAGACAGGTATCATCGAATTTAAGGAGCACCTCCTGGAATCCGGATTCGAACCATCCACCGTACAGAATTACATTACCATCGTGAATAAATGGCTGAAATACGCCAAGATGAAGCGATTCACGGTCACGAATATAAAGGTCCAGGGCAAGGCATCACTGGAAGAGGAGGAGTTGCTCACGCCGGAAGACTTCATGCGGCTTCTGCGGCAGGCGAAGCGTATGGGGAGGAAGCAATACTGTATGATCATGGAAATCATGGGCTATACAGGCATACGGCTATCGGAGCTGCAGTATTTCACGGTAGAAAATATCCGGAAGCCGAAGCTGATCGTACACAACAAAGGAAAGATACGCACCATCATCATGCCAACATCATTGAAAAAGAAGATAAAGAAATACATCGAAGAACAAGGCATCGAATCGGGATACATCTTCCCAGGGAAGAAAGAGGGAGCGATGCTGCATCCAACGACGGTGTATAAAAACATCCGCAAGATCGCAGCTGCGGCCAAGATAAAAAAGACGAAGGCGCATCCGCATGCCTTCCGGCATCTGTTCGCCGTGCGTTATATCGAAGAAGGCGGACAGCCAAGTGACCTTGCGGATATCCTGGGGCATAGTCAGCTGGAGACGACGGCAATCTACACCAGAACGACCGATAAGATGAAAAAAATACAGGTAGAGAGGATCAACTACCGGAACAGGAGGAAATGAACACATGAAAAAACTGGCACTGATCAAGATCGATAGCGAAGAACAAACGATGGAGCTGGGGATCGTCAGCGGAGAGGAATTGAACGCAATAGAGTATATGACATTGGGATATGCATGCATCGAGGAAGCAAGCAAGAAGATCGGGAAAGACACAGAAGATATCATCGCGCTGCTTCTGAACAGCCAAAAGGAAGAAGCTCGTGGAAAGGGGGTAAAAATGTCATAAAAAAACTCCAAAAGTATGAAGGTGGTAAAAAGTGAAGAAAAGCCTTTATTTATAGGCTTATTTGAAGAAAAATCCAATCTTTATAATATGGGGTTATATTGATTGAAATACAGGGTAAAGGAGAGCGGAAAGATGCTGAAAAAGCTTAGATCATGGATAACACAGAAAGGGAACAGGCTATGAATGAATATCAAGAGTTATATGAAGGTATCGAACTGATGTGCCTATGCACAGATACATATGAAGATGCGGAAGAATATCTGAAACCATTAAGAGAGTTAATTGAACATTACATAGTGTTGGAAGATGCATTCACAAGAGCATGCGAACATATCAAATATGAGAATGCAGAAGGAAAGATGGACGATACATCTGCATGTCCAAAATCCATATATGCCTTCACACCAAACCGCTGCAGGAAAGATAAATGCAGGATGTCAAACGAGAAGTGCTGGAAAGAGTGGTTTTTATACCTGGCAAAACAGAAAAATCGGAAATGAAAAAGTTTGCACATATTTTTTGATAAAGAACACCGTAAAATGAGCGTAAAGCCTTTATACATCAGCTAATACTTACATCATAAGGCACCTGAAAATACGTTACAGTTTTATGGTATATGTAACATATTTTAGAGAGGAGTGAGCAAGAAAAATGACACTAAAAAAAGCAAAGGAGATCATGGTAAACGTCAATGTAGAAAAGGCAACATACCTTAATACATTGGAGTACGAAGCACAGCAGATGAAGGAAACAGATCTGCATGCTGCATCAGTCAGAACGGAACTGAAAAAGACAAAAGATGAAATCAAAGCGATAGAAGTTGTATTGGGAACGTTGGCGGTATATGAAATGACCGTATAACAAGGAGGAAAATAAAAATGAATTATGATGAATTTAAAGATTTATATGACATGAGATTTCACGGAAAACTTTATACTGTGATTTTAAAATTGTATCAGTATACAGATACGGATACAAAAAAGAGATGCATCAAAGCGGAAGTATATGATCCTGAAGACGAAGGTTTGAAGACTATCAAGGCACCGATTGAGGAATTTACATTCCCGAAGAGGAAAGCTACATGCAAAACATGCGTATATCAAGCAAAGGGCTATTGCCACAAATTTGAGACTTCCAGAAATAAAGATAATGAAGCCTGCGAAGATTATCTTGAATGTGATGAATGATGTAATTACACCGGAAGATGCTGTAGAGGAAGTTAGCAGGATGTCGGATCAGGTAGTATATGTGCGTGTGCCATTTGATGTTTTGGTACTGATAACGAGAGCATCTGGGTACGTCGAATCATATGATGCGCTGCAGCTGACAAGAGAATGGCTACAAACACCGGAAAATGTATTTATCCGGCAGTATGGTTTTAAATGGCAACCGCCGGAATCTTCGATAAGAAAGGTAAGAGAAATATATGAGCAAAGTAACCACAAGAAATAAACGATTCAAGAAAGTGGAAAAGATGTTATTCTTACATCCAAAATGTACACAGACAAGTTACAAAAAGTTGGATGAAGCGATCGAAAGCATACAGGGAGATAAATATTACCCAATAATTGATCTACATTACTTTAAGCAAATGACCTTTGAAGAGGTTATTGCAGCAACGGGATTCGCAAAACAGACTGTATATAAGCATAGAGATAGATTGATATGCAGGATCATTGACACTCTATATGCGGATGAAGTAATGAAGGAAATCATGGAAACAAAAGAAGATGTGTGAATATTCCACATCTTTTTTTGTTGCCGGAATATAAATGATAGACGAAATAGAGTACAAAACATAGACAAAAGCGCAGACAAAACCAAGACCAAAGTAAAGACAATACGGTGGATTGTCAAGGATTGCTCTGCTCCCTATAATTGCACCTATGGAGGGTTGTAGAATGTTTGATTATTATCACAGGAAATGGAAGAAGAAACAGAAGCATATCCTACGCCTAGATAGATATAAGGATAGAGTAGCTGCGATGTATGGCCGTACAGAAGAAGCAACGACCGTACACCATATCTATCCTGCAGAAGAATATCCAGAATATGCATGGTGTGACTGGAACCTGATCAGCGTAAGTCAAGGAAGCCATAACAAGCTAGAGAACAGAAAGACTGGAGAGCTGACAGTGCTGGGAAGGCAGCTGATGGATATAACAGTACCTGGAAAGGAATGGAGAAGAAAATGACGATGGACGAAACGATAGGAAGTATCAATGCGGCAAAACTTAAGACTTCAAACGAATTTAAAAATACAGTTGATGATATGATGAAGAACACTACACCGGTTATCTTGCCAACAAATGGAAGAGATGATGAACTGATAGAAATAATTGCTATGCTAAAATGCGACATATCATATATCACAAGAGAAGTATCTGCAGATGGAAAAAAGAAAACTATGATCGTACTGATGGGCGATGATGATTATGAATGAATTGGTAACCCCCCCAGAAATGAGATTTTGGAGTAAATCGTTTTCTACTGGGTAGGGTAACTCTTTCCAACTCCGTTGTTTTTTAGAAAAAGGGGGGGTGAGCACATGCTGACCGATAAAAAGATCACCATCCGGACCAATAAAATAAGAAATGAAACCATCGAAAAAATGCGAAGTTTAGGCGTTTATCGGGAAGAATTCGCCATCCCGATACAGCGGTATGCAGACATGCGCATGCAATATGATATCTTATGCAAAACATGGCGGGAAACAGGCTGTAAAGTGACCGAAAAGTACACCAACAAAGCAGGTGCTACCAACGTGCGGAAAGCGCCGCTGTACCTGTCTATGGAAAATCTGCGTCGGGAACTCATCGAGATGGAGAACCTTTTCGGGCTGACGCCAAAAGGATTGAAGGCCATAAAATCGAAAGGACTTGAACAGGGCAAGAAGAGTGCCCTGGGCGAAGCATTGGAAAAGCTTGAACACAAATCTTAAGGAAGTCATGGACTACGTGAATGGGATCTGTGATGGATCTATCGTGGCGAACGAATATCGCATAAAGGCTTGCCGACGCTTCCTTGATGATCTACAGGATGAACGATGGGATTTTAAAACGAGTGACGCTGAATTCGTGATCGGTATCATCGAGCTGACGATATGTCATCAACAGGGAGAATCGCTGGATGGTACTGCACTGAGAGGGACGCCGTTCCTCCTGATGCCGTTTCACAAATTCATCATTTACAACCTGGTCGGATTCAAAATAGCGAATACGAGTATCAACAGGTTTACCGAGTGCCTGATCTTCATCCCGCGAAAGAACGTCAAGACGACATTTGCCGGCGCACTGGCATATGCGCTCGGATTGCTGTGGAGAGATTCCGGGTCAAAGATCTATATTGTTGCGGCCGCTATGAAGCAGACGATGGAGACATTCAAATTCATCGAATACAACATCCGCAGGATGGAAGAAGATGATAATGATCATGAAGGTGTATTCCACATCATCGATAACAACAATGAACACTCGATCGATGCAACGATCGGAAACGGATTATTTCATCTGGATGCGTTGGCCACAAATCCGGATGCACAGGATTCCTTCAACTGCAATCTGGCCATCGCAGATGAGATCCATGCATTCAAAAAATCGAAACAGTATAACCTGTTCAAGGAAGCGATGAAGGCATATACAAATAAACTCATGATCGGTATATCGACAGCCGGAGACGATCCGAATAGCTTTCTCGCACAAAAGGTAACTTACTGTAAAAAGATATTGGACAAAGAAGTCGAAAACGACCGCTATTTCATTTTCATTTGTGAAGCTGATTACTCCACGGATGAAAATGGTGCGAAGTTTCTGGATTTTACGAATCCGCGGATTCAGGAAATGGCAAATCCCGCATATGGGCGATCGATCCGGCCGGATGAGCTGATGGAAGGAGCGATGGAGGCACTCAACGATCCGCAGCAGCGCAAAGATTATTTCGCGAAGTCGCTGAATGTCTTCACGGATGCAATTGATACATATTTCGACATGATGCAGGTGACTTCATCCGATGAAAAATACAACTGGACATTAGAGGAGCTGGCAAAGCTTCCGATCAAATGGTATGGCGGCGCCGATCTGTCGAAGATGCATGACCTTACAGGGGCAACAATATACGGGACCTACAAGGATGTAGACATCACGATATCGCATGCATTCATACCACGGGCAATCGCTCATAAAAAAGCAGATGAAGACAACATACCGGTATTCTGGTGGGAGGAACAGGGATGGCTCACGATGTGCAATGGCGCAGTGGTAGAGTACGAGGATGTCGTGAAGTGGTTCATCCACATGAAAAAAATGGGCTTCAAGCTGAAATGGACAGGATACGACCGGAAATATGCGCGTGAATTTGTCATGAAGATGAAGAAAGCAGGCTTCAAGATGCGCGACCAGTCGCAGAGACCATTTGAAAAGACAGAAGCCTTCCGTGAGATCGAGCGAAAGGTAATCAAACAACAATTCTATTATCTACACAACAAAGCGTTTGAATATTGTATCAGCAATGTGAAAGCGATCGAAGACAGCGATGAATTCGTGCGCTTTCAAAAAGTTATGCCAACACAACGTATCGACTTGTTCGACGCGACCGTCATTGCGTGCAAACAAAAGCTGATCGCAAACGAAAAATCAGCGAATGCAGCGGCATTCCTGGAATAGGAGGGGAATGATGAGCAAGAAAAAATATAAAGGAAAGGTGAGAGCGGACCCAAGGCAGAAAAGAAGCGAAGATCGTACATCCACATATCTGTGTGATATCAGTACTTACGATATGCTTTGCAGCTCCGGGTATGCATCGCTGGCAAAAAATCCGGAGATCATATCGGCAGTGAACAAAATTGCGAATCTGATCGGCAGTATGTCTATCCATCTGATGCAGAATACCACAGATAAAGGAGATATCCGGATCCGGAATGGATTATCGCGCAAGATCGACATCGAACCGAATCGCTACATGACACGTTCGACCTTCATCCAGACGATCGTGCGTGCGCTATTGCTGGAGGGTGACGGTAATTCTGTAGTGCTTCCAAAAACAAAAGACGGACTGCTGGACGATCTGTTGCCGATACCACCGAGTCAGACTACCTTCCTGCCGGACGGCTATGGATATAAGATTATGATCTACGGACAGACCTATGAGCCATGGGACCTCATCCATATCGCAATGAACCCGGATCCGGAAGTGCCATGGAAGGGCGAGGGGTATCGTAAAAGCTTAAAGCAGGTCGCAGAGACACTCCTGCAGGCGAGCATCACGAAGAAAGGATTCATGGAATCAAAATGGAAGCCTTCTATCATCGTGAAGGTGGACGCGGATACAGATGAGCTGAGCAGTAAAGAAGGACGTTCTCAGCTGCTGAAAAAATATGTGACCAGCACCGAAGCCGGGGAACCGTGGCTGCTTCCTGCAGATTCGTTTGAAGTAGAAACTGTTAAACCATTGAGTCTAAAAGACTTGGCGATACAGGAAAATGTGGAGCTGGATAAAAAAACGGTGGCGGCCATCCTGGACGTACCGCCATTCGTACTGGGAATCGGAGAATTTAAAGCGGATGCCTGGAACAATTTTATCAATACAAGGATAAAAACGATATGCCAATGTATCGAACAGGCTTTCACAAAAGCTGTTCTGATTGATCCAACATTATATTTTCGATTCAATGCACGTTCTCTGCATTCGTATGATATCGACACGTTAGCTAATGTTGGTGCAAATCTCTATACCAGAGGGATCATGGAAGGAAACGAGGTACGTGATTGGATCGACATGCCACATAAGGATGGTCTGGATGAATTAGTGATTCTGGAAAACTATATCCCGGCCGGAATGATCGGTGACCAGAAGAAGCTGAAAAAGAAAGAAGGTGAAAAGGATGAATAGAGAGACGCGGCAGTTGCGAAGTGCACGGGCAAGGTTTGAAACGCGCGAGCAGGATAATGACCTATATATCAGTGGCTATTTCGCTGTATTTAATAGTACCTACGAAATATGGGAAGGGATGTCAGAAAGCATCGACCCTCATGCATTCGATGATCAGCTGAATGAAGATATCCGTGCTTTGATCGACCATGAGACGCGCCTGGTCATCGGACGCACGAAAGCAGGGACGTTGCAGCTGCGAGTCGATGATACCGGTCTATGGGGTGATGTAAAGATCAATCGCAACGATGTCGATGCGATGAACGTATACGAACGTGTGAAACGTGGTGACGTCGATCAGTGTTCTATCGGATTTGAGATCGTCGACGAAGATGTATCAAGTATCGATAATAAAACACATTGGACGATCAAAAAAGTGAAGCTGTATGAAGTGTCGATCGTTACATTCCCAGCATATGAAGAAACCTGCGTAAGCGCAAGGAAGCGGCAGCTGGAGGATATGACAAAACGCAGCTTCGAAGCTTGGAAAATGAATACGATTAAAAAATTGAAAGGAGAATCGTGATGGCATTAAAAGTATTGTTGATGAGAAATAAGGCAGCAACGAAGAAAAAACTGCTGGAAGAATTGAGAAGTAAGGATGAAGGATTCCAGACACGGGAACAGGAGCTGGAAGCGTCCATCGCAGAAATGGATGAAAGCACACCGGAAGCAGACCGTAAGGTCGTAGAGGACGCTGTGGAAGACCTGACAAAAGAAAAGGATGCTCATGAAGCCGAAAAGAAAAAACTGGAGGATGAGATCGAAGAGCTGGAAAACAAGATCAAGGAGCAGGAAAGTACACCGCCGGAGCCGCAGGCAGGCGATGATCAGGGAGCAAGTCAGAACAGCAGAAGCAAGAGAGGAAAGGAAAGAGAAATGGAAACAAGAACAGAATTTTTCGGACGTACCATGCAGGAAAGAAGTGCGATCTTCGCAAATGAGGAGGTAAAGGACTTCATGCAGCAGGTACGCTCCTGTATCAAAGAGAAACGAGCGATCGGCAATGCAGGATTGATCATTCCGCAGAACTTCCTGCCGATGATCAAAGAGGTGACGGAAGCAAATTCCAAGCTGCTGAAGTATACCAACAAGAGTGATATCACCGGTACGGCACGTATCACGATCATGGGAAGCGTTCCGGAAGCGGTATGGACTGAACAGTGCGGAAAGCTGAATGAGCTGGAGTTAGGCTTCAACGATGTGGAAATGGATGGATTCAAGGTGGCCGGCTTCTTCAAGGTCTGCAATGCGTTGTTGGAAGACAATGATGTGAACCTGGCACAGGAGCTGATCAATGCATTAGGTATCGCGATCGCAAAGGCTAAGGATAAGGCTATCGTATATGGAACAGGCGTCAAGATGCCGATGGGAATCGTCACCCGTCTGGCGCAGACCGTAAAACCAAGCGACCACAACGACACAGAGCGGGAATGGAAAGATCTTCACGAATCCAATATCAAAACGATTACCGGAAAGACAGGAAAAGAGTTGTTCAAGGAGATTGTGCGCTGCCTGAAAATGATCTTTACCGATTATGATTCCGGTAATCTGGTATGGATGATGAATCGACAGACAAAGCTCGATCTTGTCGTGGAAGCGATGGATACGAATATGAATGCAACGATCGTCAGCGGTATGAACGATACGATGCCGGTCGTTGGCGGAAAGGTAGAAGAACTTAAGTTCATGGCCGATGGAGACATTGCATTCGGCTATATGACGAATTACAAGGCTGTACAGCGCAAAGGTCTGCAGCTGGGACAGTCTGAACATGTACGTTTCCTGGAGGATCAAACCGTATTCAAAGGTACGGAGCGATTTGACGGAAAGCCGGTCATCGCGGAAGCATTCGGATTGATCAACATCAACGGAAAGACACCGACGACATCTATCGTGTTCGCACCGGATAAAGCGAATGAAGAGGATGTGCAGTTGGCAAGCTTGAAGATCGGCAGCAATAAACTGTTCCCTGTATTCAGTGCAGGAACCTATGAATACATGGTAAATACCTCAAATGCCAGCAGTAAGATCGAAGCGGTTGCGAAACGTGCAGGAGCTGCAATCACGATCAAGAATAAAGAAACACCTGTGAACAATGGTGAATCCGCATCCTTCACGGATGGAGAAAACACGCTGAGCATCACCGTCAGCTTCGCAGGTGTGGAAAAAGAGTATATCGTAACAGTGAACAAGAGCGCAGCAGCATAAAGGCGGTAAAAGCAGATGGATGAAGAATTGCTGCTCACGGTCTTGAAGCAGGACCTGAAGACGCCACCATCTGAGGAACCATATCTGCGCACCTTGTTGAAGAATGCGGGAGCGCTCATGAAGCGGATGGGGATACAGGACGACGGATCGATGGACTATCAATATACCATCGAACATTATGCGGCGTTCCTGTACCGCAAGCGCGCATCGTCAGAAATGATCATGCCGCGCTTCCTGCGCTATGAGCTGAACAATCTGCTGTTTTCTCAGAAAGCGAGGGAATGAAGATGGCCTATACATATGATGATGGGATCGTGGATATCTGCGAAAGAGTGAATGTGGCAGAGTCCGGGAATAAGCCGGAGTACGACTATCGTCCAAGGTTATCACTGTATTTCGGATATGAAAAGGTCGGCATCGTGCGCAATTATACCGCAAAGCAGGCAGGCGATACGTTGGATGAAGTGATCCACGTATACCGGGAACGTTCGATTTCCGCCGGTAGGGATATTGCAAGCATAGACGGCAGGCAGTATACGATATTGCAGGTGCAGCATGGCACAGATGATGAAGGAATACCGATCACGGTGTTGTCCTTGGAGCGAAGAGGAGAGCCATATGGAACTGCTGAAGCGAGTACGTGATGCCCTGCTCACGATAACGGAAGACTCTTATCATCTTGAAGCGGAAAACAAAGGGAACCGTTATATCGTGTGGCAGGAAGACAGTGAAGGAGAATCGCCGTATGCGGATGACAGGCATGTGATAACGGTCATCAGCGGGACAGTCGATCTGTTCACAAAGCAGGAATATGATCCGTGGATGAAAGAGATCCCGAAAGTGTTAGAGGACGCAGATATCGCCTGTTATATGGAATCCATACAATACGAAGAGGAAACAGGATACACGCATTATGAATGGCGTTTCGAGGTGTCGTGATGGCGAAGATACAGAACAAAGGTCTGAATGACTATATCAAGGCCATGCAGAGACTAAAAAAAGGATCGGAAGACATCGTCCGAAAAGGGATATATGATGGTGCCGGTATACTGGCGGACGGATTGAAGCAGGAAACTAAAAAACTGCCTACAGACAATGCATATGGAACAAGTGATGATCCATTGAAAGGGATATCGAACCGCCAGAAAGCGGATCTCATTGACAGTATGGGGATAGCGCCGATCCGAGAAGATGGCGATTATGTACATGCCAAGATCGGATGGGATGGATACGGACGTACGAAGACGAAGAAATATCCGGAGGGTGTACCAAATCAGCTATTGGTCCGATCTGTGAACAGTGGAACATCTTTCCGAAAGAAGAATTCATTTGTAAACAGAGCGGTAACGAAGAATAAAAAAACAGCAGTAAAAGCGATGGCGGATACCATCGAAAACGAAATAAAGAAGGAGATGAAATGATATGGCAATCAAAGGATTGAGCATGCTGATCGTCGGCATGTATGACTATTCGGGGACGGGAAACAAACCGACATACAGTGAACCGGCAACAGTCGCGAAGATGGTGGAATACTCACTTACGATCAATCAGAGCGAAGATAATCCGCTATATGCAGATGACATGGATGCAGAACACGATAAGGGTACATTCCAAAATGGCGAATTGTCACTGACAACAGATGACCTGACGCAAGAGGCATCGAAAAAGGTACTGGGTATCCGAACGGAAGAATTCACATATAACACAAATAAAAATGCGACAGAAGGCATTTATGACGATAAACGTGTAGCTCCGTATTTGGGTATCGGCGTGATCGAAGCACATCAAAACAATGATGTCACAAAATACAGAGCAGTATTCCTGCCGAAGGTATTCTTTAACGTGCCGGAACAAGCGGCAACGACGAAAGGGGAATCTATTGAATGGCAGACACCGACGATCACCGGAACAGTCATGCGCAGTGATCTGGTAGATGAAAAATACGAACATCCTTGGATGATGGACGCATGGTTCCAGACAAGAGCGGAAGCTGCTCTGTACTTGGAATACAAATGCGGAAAAACAGATGCATAAAGGAGGCAGATGGACATGAGAATATCATTACTCAGTATCGAGGGGAAGACATATCCCCTCGTATTCTCCTTGAATGCAGCAGAACAGATCGAGGATGAATATATTCCGGTCACAAAAATGGTGGACTGTTTATTGGAGCCTGAAAAATTTAAAAAAAATAGCATAAGCCTTGTAAAGGATATCGTGTATATCATGATATGCGAAGGTATCCGGTACTGTACCAGAAAGGAGATCAAGCAGCAGGATGGAAAGGAACTGATACTGGATATCCCGGATAAAGAATCCTTATATGAAGATATCGGATATGAAGATTCTGGAATATTGACGGAGGCGATGTACAGTACGCTCGTCAAATCGAAAAAAAAAGAATCAACAACAAAGTAAAAAAAGGTGAAAAAGGAACTGACGATCACTATCTTTGTTTATCTGTATGGGCTCGCATGATCGGCATGCAAGAGTGTGAATTTGCACACATGCCGATCGGTGAGCTGAGTGATATCGTAGAAATGTATCAGCGTATCAAGGGATATGCGGAAGCTGATAGTGAAATAAACGGGGATTTCATCCCGTCATTGAAATAGTGAGGTGAAGAGATATGGGATATGATATCGGGCCACGTATAGGAATCACAGGAGAAAGAGAATTCAACAATCAGATCCAAAAAATCAACGGAAGATTGAAACTGCTGGGATCGGAGATGAATCTCCTCACGAAAAAATATGATGGGAATTCGGATTCTCTTGATTTCTTGCAGGACAAGAACGAGATATTGAAAAAACAATTGCAGGAGCAAGATACGAAGGTATCCGTTCTGTCAAAAGCATATAAGGAACAGAGTGAGAATCTAGGCAATCTAAAAAAAGGGTTGGAAAATGCCACGAAGGCGTATGGTGAAAATTCTGCAGAAGCATTAAAAGCAGAGAATGCGCTTCGCAAGCAAGAAGATGTGATGGCAAAGTTGGGGACGTCCATCAACGAAACGAAGGGATATTGTGAAGCTTTAAAGAATCAAATTGCTGATAATTCGAAAAAGATGGATGAATTATCAGCAGCTGAAAAAAATGCATCGAGTAAGCTAGGTGAATTGACGCAAGATATCGCTAGGCAGCAACAGGAGCTGTCTGAGCTGCAGAGAGCCTATCAGGAAGCGGCCCTCGCAAAAGGGAAAGACGATCGAGAGACGCAGCAGCTGGCTGCACAGATCACAGCTCTATCCAAAGATCTGCAAACGAACAAGCAGCGCTTGTCTGCGGTCCAGACAGAATCGAAGCAACTTGCCGGAGCCCTGGATGAAGTAGAAGACAGTGCGAAGGATGCAGGTGATGGTTTTACCATCATGAAAGGCGCGATGGCGGATATCACAGCTGATGGCATCCAGTCGCTTGCCGGAAGCCTAAAGGAACTCGTTACACAAAGTGACGGGGCGAGTGCAAGCTTTCAGGCGGCAACAGGAGCATCTGCGGATGAAATGAAACGATATAACGAAGAGATGAAAGAACTCTATAATAATGATTATGGAGACTCTTTACAGGATATCGCGGATTCTATGGCACGCGTAAAACAGCAGATGTCCGATCTGGATGATGAAGATTTGAAGAACGTAACAGCAGGTGTGAAGACTTTGGAAGATACGTTCGACATGGACTTCAACGAAACGCTGCGAGGAACTAAACAGCTGATGTACCAATTTGGTCTCTCTGCGGAAGATTCCATGGATCTGATCGCTATGGGAGCACAAAATGGGCTGAACTATACGGATGAACTCGGAGATAACATCTCGGAATATGCAGGTAAGTTTGCTCAGGCTGGTTATGGCGCGGATGATTATTTTCAGTTGCTGAAGAATGGTTCACAAAACGGTGCTTACAATCTGGATAAGATCAATGATGCGATAAACGAGGTAACGACACGACTTGCGGATGGGACGATAGAGGATTCTTTGGATATGTTTTCTTCGGAAACGGGAAAAGTTTTCAAGGCATGGAAAGACGGACGTGCTACACAGAAAGATGTTATCGATGCTATCGTAAAAGATATAGCAAAAACAACGAATCAACAGAAAAAGCTCACAAAAGCAGCAACTGCATTCGGTACGATGGGAGAGGACGCGAATGCGAAATTTGTGGAATCATTGACCAGTGTCGGAGATGAATTTTCGGACGTCAGTGGAAAGATGAAGGAGATACAGGATATCAAATACGGGACTGTAGAAAGTCAGTTGCGAGGTTTGGGAAGGACATTGCAGACCGATCTCCTAGAGCCTATGATCCAGGATGCGATGCCGGTATTAAAAGGCGGTGTAGAATGGATGATCGACAATCTGCCATTAGTCGAGGGTGCCCTCGTTACATTGGGTACAGCTGCCACGACCGCATTTGCAGTAAACAAGATTTCGAAATTCAAAGATTCCATTACGAATATAGCAGGTGGTCTGACGAAGCTTGCAACAGCAGATATTCCGGGAGTTTCAAGTGCACTGGGAGGTCTGGGATCACTCATTGCAGCTCACCCTTTATTGACGCTGGCAGGTGTGGCAGCGGCTGCAGGAACCGCGATGTTCGTCTTTTCGCAAAAAACAGATGCCGCCACAGAAGCGATAAAGAAAAGCAGCGAGGAAACACAGAAGCAGATCGATGCCTGGAAAGAGATGCAGACTGCGCAGGAGGAGGCAGTTGAGGGGATATATGGAAATTTTGAATATTACGCCCAGTTGAAGACAGAACTGGAGAGCATCACATCCGCAAACGGCGAAGTAAAAAAAGGTTACGAAGACCGTGCACGAGTGATCCTTGGGGAATTGAACGATGCATTGGGAACAGAACTGCAGATGAACGGAAACATCATTGACAGCTATAAGGAACAGATGAAAAACATCGATGATCTGATCACGAAGAAACAGGCGCAAGCACTTGTCGATAGTGGTATGGACGAATATACGGAGGCTGTCAAAAAGAATGCACAGGCCACCAGAGATATGATGAAAGCCGAGGATGAGTATCTGGCGAAAAGAGCTGAAGTAGAAGCAGAAATCAAGAAGATGGAGGACAATGGCCTTAGAGATGGAAATATAAATTATGACGCAACAAAAAGTAGATTGAATAATGAATTGGAAGAGTATAAAAAGAATTACGAAAAGAAAAAAGAGCTTGTGGATGGATATACGCAAACGATAGCTGAGCAGAAGTATCTGATGGAAGAAATGGAAAAAGGGACTGCTGAAAGTCAAAAAAACATCGTAGACTATGTGGCGAATACATATAAGGAAAACGGAAAGAGTTTACAGCTTTCTACGCAGGAACAGATCGATATGCTGAAACGTTATGTTGCCGAACATAAGAACAGTGAAGATGCAGCTGTGAAAAAACAAGTGGAAGCCAGTGAGATGCAGTTAAAAACTCTGGAAAAACAGTTAAAAGACGAACTGGGCGTCGTAACAGATGCCATCCCGGAACATGCAACCTTGTGGGAAACGATGTGTACTGCCGGATTGAATGCTTATAAGAAAAATGAGGATCAATTCTTCAGTGCTGCATTCGAACAAACAGAAAAAGCGAAAAAGGGCATCGATGACGGTACACCGCAGACGGAAGCCGCATGGCAGGCTCTTGCGGATGAAGGATATGCAGTACTGGATGGAAATACATGGAAATACACGGATGCCGGAGAAAATTATGCGCTTGGATTGAAGAACGGAGTAAACAACAGAGCGGGAGAAGTGTTTGGTGCAGTATCGAATATGGGGCTTATGATGATATCGGCTTTGCACGACTCTCTAAAAGAAAATTCTCCATCGAAAGCGGCGTTTGAAGCAGGTGATTTCTTCACGATCGGAACGATAAACGGTGTAGAAAACGAAAAAAAGAAATTGTTTTCCACGATCACTGATATGGGAAAAGGTATGGTGGAACGTTTGCAGGATAATTCTGCAATCATGCAGCGGGCACAAAGTGAGATGTTCGGTGTAGACGGCACTTTCTTGTCAAATACAAAGGCAATCTTAGAAAGTGAACAGGTGAATCAGATAAATGTATATCTGGATAGCAGAATGATCGAACAGACGGTAGTTAAACGTGTGAACAGAAACCAAACATTCAAAAGTATAGTGACAGGAGGATGATGTCATGTACCATATGTTTTTAAATGATGAATGCAGCGAAACCTTGCGTCTATACGTTGTGAAGCGTCCGGATGTCCCGTCACCGCAAAAACGATATAACGAAAAAGGACTTCCAGGAAGGGACGGTAAGCTGTATGAGGATACAGGATATTATGAAGACATCACGATATCTGTAGAATTGAACTATATGACATCCCCGGATAATTGGAACAATGTATGGCGGATGGCGAAACGCTGGTTGCTTACATCCGTTGGAAAAAGATTATCTTTCAGCGATGACAGATCTGTATACTACAGGATAAAAAAAGTCGAAGTATCTACCAATGCCAGAAATTCGTTGAGAATAGGAAGGTTTACCGTGAGTCTTACATTAGACCCGTACACCTACCTATTATCAGGCATACAACTATATGACCCACAACAGATAAAGGATAATCCATATGAAGAAACGACACCTGTTTATTTTATAAAGGGCGAGGGAGTGTGCACATTGACGGTCAACGGACATGCGATAAAGGCAAACGTAGGACAAAACCTTACCATCGATACATATCGTAGGATAGCGTATCGAAGTGACGGAACATTGCACAATACTGCCATCAGTGGAAATTATGAAGATATGCTGCTGATCGAAGGAGAAAATAAGATATCGATATCCGATCCGGCAAAATTCACACTGACCATACAACCAAACTGGAGGTGTATATGATGATCCAGGTATATAAACCGGGAAATCGCAATTTTGATTATAATGGAGATTATAATCTGAAACCCATAACGTGTGAGTTGAAGATGAAGCTGAAAGGAGAATGGGTGGTAACGCTCAGAAATCCATTGGATGAGAATATGGAGGGTATTGTAGAAAATGCCATCCTATGCATGGACACTCCCATCGGCAAGCGGCAGTTATTCATGATCAATGAAGTGGATAAGAATGATGACTTTATCGAAGCCTATGCAATACCTATATTTCTTACGAATGATATATATTTCTTCGACACTCGCGTCGTGAATAAAACTGCACAGGATGCATTGAATATCATGTTTAAAGATACGAAGTACAAAGGATATTCCGATATATCGAAAGCGAATAGTGCTTATTATCAGGAAATGTGTGCAAATGAAGCGATCAGCGGAGACAATGATAATGCATTTTTGAATAGATGGGGAGGCGAACCGATCTATAAGAATTATGAGATTTATCTGAATAAACGTGCCGGAGCTGACAATGGGATGCGTGCTGAATTCGGGTTCAACCTAACGGGCGTTGAAGAAAAAGTCGATATGTCGGAAGTGGTTACCAGAATACGCCCAAAGGCATACAACGGTCATATGCTGCCTAACGATGAAACGGTCGATTCGCCGAATATAGAAAAGTATGAGCCACGAAGATTCCCGCCGGTGGTATTTGAGTATACTGATATCAAATTGAAAGAGGATGCCCAGGAAGGGGACGAAGAAAACGGCATCACGATATGCGATACAAAAGCGATCCTCTATCAAAAGCTGCGAGAGCGAGCAAAACGTGAGTATACGATCAATAAAGTAGATATGCCGATCATCACATACAACGTTCAGATGGTAGATCTATCCAAAACGGACTTATATAAGGAATATAGTGAATTAGTGAGAGTGTCGCTTGGAGATACGGTACATGTATCCCATCGTAGGTTAAAGATCGAAACGACACCTCGTGTCATCGAATTAGTATACGATGGGATAACCAATAGCGTAATATCTCTTACGTTGGGTGATCATAAAGAAGATTATTTTGATAGATTATCGAAAACGCAGCATATCGTAGATACCATATACGATAAAGTGAGCAACACGATCATGGCGCAGCGTATTGCCGGTGTCGTAAATCTCATGATGACATCGCTAAAGGCTCAAAAGGACATCGCCAAAAGGCAGGATGTACGTGCGATCCTATTCGAAGATATCGATAAATCATCTCCTACATATGGAGCGCTCTGTATAGGTACACAAGGCATACAGATCGCTAAAAAACGCAATGAAACGGATACGGACTGGAAATGGGGAACGGCGATAGATTTTGAAGCAATCAATGCGGACTATGTGATCACCGGTATACTGACAGACAGGAATGGAAAATTCTATTTGAATCTGGATACCGGAGAATTACGAATGAAGGATGGAAGCTTTGCGGGAACGATATCAGGGGCTACCATAAATGGTAGCAAGATCATCGGAGGAACGATAGAGATAGGAAACAATTTTTCAGTTGCTAAAGACGGAATCATGAGATGCGCTGATGCAGTCATGAAAAATGTAACGATGGAATCGGGGATATTCAAGGGTAAACTTACAACAGAGTATGATGCTTATATCGGGCATAATCTACATTTGAATTATGAAGCAGGAAAAATAAGTCGAATAACGCTCGGAGAAAAAGGAGATACAGTAATCATATTGAGTGAAGAGCTGATAAGGATTAGTATTTTCAACAACAATACTGACTTGTTATCAAGACCATCGATTTCTATAGCCAAGGATGATATATTCTTAAACCTTAATGAAGACAATCACATCCGTATAAACTCTCTTTTAGGTGTGACGATGAAAACAAAAGGTAAACTGATTGATATGAATTATGACATCTGACGAAAGGAGGCAGAGTGATGATCAAAGTGACACGGAAAGGCTTGACATTGACATTAGATGCGGCAATCATCCCAGCGCAAGGCTCGGCAGATGTGCCGGTACAATATATCAACGATACGGACGCATACGAAGACTATATCATCGTACCGAAAATCGGATGGTATAAAAAAAATGGCGTGTACTCTGTGGCGATTGCGAGATATAGCAATAAAGTATTCAAGATACCTGCGGAAGCATTCGGACAGGATGGAATCATCTTTATCGCGATAGAAATGACAGATCCAAAGGATGCTGCTCATATCGAAGTTACGCAACAAATAGCAGCGCGCTGTACACCGGCACCGAATGGGACTGTCATACTTCCGAGTGAAGATAAATGGCAGAAGGTAGTTGCAGACTTCGTGAAGCAGTATATGGATTCGGAATTTGAAACACCGGCGTCTGAACTGATCGAGAAGCAAAAGGAACAGATAGCATATATTCAGAATGCATTGGATACAGGAGAGTTCATTGGACCAAGAGGACCGCAAGGGATACAGGGGGAAACAGGCGAAAAAGGAGAAAAGGGGGAACGTGGTGATAGCGGTGTGATAACACCGGCGAATGGCGTGTTCACATTTGTTGGAGATGCAGCCGGAAATCTATATTGTTATTATGCGGATTCTGCAGCACCGCCGACATTTGAAGTAGATGAGAATGGTAATATCTATATGGATATACCAGGATAAGGAGGGACATGTATGGCTAAAGCTTTAGTTGGAAATTTCAAGGGGCCTAAAGGAGACACAGGAAAAACCGGTCCTGTAGGACCACAAGGACCACAGGGGCCGGCTGGTCCTACAACAGTAAAATTGGACGGAATGACGCAATCCCAATTACTTGCTATAAAGACAAGGACAGCGAATCCGTCATATGTAGCGGTGCAGCTTAAAACAACGGACGGAAAAGTCCTAGCATTTGAAGTACCTGCATCACAGGTGCGGATCAGCAATGATGTGACACTGGATCAAGTATTGAATGGAAATGCATTCTATTGTTCGCACACAGCGGAAGGTGTGGACTTCGGAAATTATACAGAATGGATTGCTGCAGGAAAGCCAGCAATGCCAACGAATTTTAACTAAAGGAGGATAAAAGCTTATGACCAAACTAACTATAAATAGTCGGGGGGGGGGGCGGATTTTACCGTCTCTTTACAATCCCGAAAGGGGGTGCAGGATGTAGTTTCCTGCACCCACAGAAGGGTGGTGTCAGCTATCTAAGTAGTATGACACATGATGTATTATGATTTTTGTACCAACCAACTTGACTATACATTCAGCAGAACCAGTAAAAAGTGATTCCCGTACCTTTCCGTATCCTATAAAGGTTATCTCAGGATATTACAGTATCCAAGGGAGTGCACAGACAGGATTAAACGACAGACAACAAGCAATGAAGCTTGTGGAATCTTTCGAGGGTACAGAAATCATGTTTGATATCATCCTACACGCAGACGCGCGGACAAGAGTTATTGGACATATGTATCAGGAAGGATCGTACGGTGAATTTATATTTATGGGTTCTAATTCACTCGCCTTTTATGCAAAATATGATGGCGTATGGTCAGGGAAAGAACTTCTTAAGTAATACATCACACTACTAGATAGTGTATATATGATATTTATACCTTTAAAGCCTATAATAACGAAAAAATATTCAGTTCCAAGGCAACAATTCACGGCTAATCAAGCAGTTAAATTTGCAGCAGCAGATATAAAGATGAATCACAATGCATTAGCTAGCTCTATAGGAACATGCATATTTAGCGGCATATCATCGAATGAAGGATTTATGTATAGCTTGTATTTATATACTAATGGAACGGTATCGTTTGTTACAAACATTACACAGTATCTGCAATTTGAGATTGTATGGCAAGAATATATCTGACACCACAGCAGGAACAGCATCCGCTGTTTATGATATTTATACCAACAAATTTAACAACACGTTCAGCCGAGCCAGTGAAAAACGATTCACTCATTTTTCCGTATCCTATTAAAGTTATTTCAGGATATTACCGTATCCAAGGAAGTGCCCAGACAGGATTAAATGACAGACAGCAAGCAATGAAGCTTGTGGAATCTTTTAAGGGTACTGAAATTATGTTTGATTTCGTCCTATACGCAGACGCGCGGACTAGAGTTATTGGACACATGTATCAGGAAGGATCGTACGGTGAATTTATATTTATGGGTTCTAATTCACTCGCCTTTTATGCAAAATATGATGGAGTATGGTCAGGGAATGATCTTTTAAAGTAATCCGTGAAAGAATAAAAGGAAGTGATCCAAAGTATCTCGCATGGGCGTGCGTTAAACGCCCGTCCCTCAAGAGAGGAAGAAGGAGGAAAGGATATGAATTTTACAGAATTGACGAAATATTTTGTTTTAGTCGTAATGGTGGCATGTTTGGTAGTTGGTTATATCTTAAAGACAGCATTTCCAAAGGTGCCAAACAATAAGATCCCGGTCATTCTGGCGGTGCTAGGTGCTGTATTGAATGGATTCGTAACCGGATGGACGATCGAAGCTATCGTATACGGTGCATTGATGGGCTTGGCATCTACCGGCCTTCATCAGGCGTTTACAAGGTTCATCGAAAATCCAGGACAAAAGCAGGAATGACATATGGACCAGGCGGAAGCTATCTACACAGTGATCATCGGTGTCGGAGCACTTATTGGAGTTATGGCACCGATAATCAAGCTCAATACGAATATCGTACGACTTACGACCTTGTTGGAAAATGTAGCGTCTGATAATGCAAGACAGGACGATAGACTGGATAAACATTCAAAAGTATTGGACGATCATGAAAAAAGAATCGGAAAACTTGAAAAATAGGAGGAATCTATAATGAAGAAAGCAAAAGATTTAGTTTCATATGTAAAAGAGAAAGCTGCAAAGGACAAGACGATCTATGTCCTGGGAGCTTTCGGGAATAACTTTACATCAGCGTTTTTAGAACAGAAGTGTAATCAGCTGGCATGGAACCAGGAGAACCGCGGATTCTTGTCCGGATATGTAGATAAGGGGTATCAGGCTTTTGACTGTGTAGGACTGATCAAAGCATTCCTGTGGGATGATGATCCATCCAATTACAAAGCATCAGAAGATGAAAACGAAGTCATGATGTACGATCGTGCAAAAGTAAAAGGTATGATTGCATCTATGCCGGAAAGACCGGGCATTCTGGTATTCATGCCTGGCCATGTTGGTGTATATATCGGAAATGGTTATGTAGTCGAGTGTACACCGAATATGCCATTGGGTGGCTGGGGAGTATTAAAAACCAAGTTTGCAGGCCGTGGTTGGACGAAATGGGCGGAATACGCACGTATCTCGTATGAAAAAACGACAAGCAAGCCGTCAAATAATAAACCGGCAAACAAGCCATCCAATAAGAAGCCGGACCAGTATCTTACAAAAGATTCCAAAGTAGAATTTGTGAGAAAGATGCGTGTTGAAAAATACGATGCAGTAAATGACTGGATCTATAGTTCTGTCGTAGGTGGATGGTTCTCTCCATCGATCTGTAAAGAAGTATCAGCTGCCGACGGTAAGAAGGATCAGTATTTCGCAAATACGAATGCTGAATTTACTATTCCGGGTACCTTCACTGTATCGAAAGTAGATGAAGCAAACAACCTTGCATACCTGAAAGAATTGGGCTTCTGGGTAAAATGCGGAGCACTGATTGAAGTAAAAGAAGGAAAATAAAAAAATCAACACTCATTCCTTCGGGAGTGAGTGGTCTTTTTTTTGTGTTATAATAATAGTATATGGAGTGGATATTATGAGTATAAAATATGATCTAACTGGTAAACGATTTGACAGATTGTATGTCATAAAGTTAGACGGGAAAAATAAAAGTAATGAATATCTATGGCTGTGTAAATGTGACTGCGGACAACTTTGTCATGCAACAACATATGCGCTGCGGCATGGTATCAAACGCAGCTGCGGATGCATCACGCGGGAACGTACCAGCAAGCAGCTGGAAGGAAAACGATTTGGGAAGCTAACCGTCCTAAAGAGATTGGACAAGAAAAAGCATGATTGCTATATGTGGCTTTGTAAATGTGATTGTGGAAACACATGCGAAGTAAGAACAGATGCCTTAACAAGAGGAGTAACAAAAAGCTGTGGCTGCATGCATATAACATCGTTGGATGATAAGCGCAGCAAGCTGTATGTAAAGGATACTGGCTTACAATATGTTGGTGATTATAATAAGCCAAGAAAAAGCAAAACAGGCTTTACAGGAGTAGTATACGATAAACGCAGGGCAGGTAATAAATATTATGCAAAAGTAAAATTTCAGGGAAAATACCACTATCTTGGGAGTGCGGCAACTGCAGAAGAAGCATATGAATTATACAAATCAGGTAAAGAAAAAATACACAAGAAGTTTCTCGCGGAAAATCCTGAATATCTGCAAAGAGTTGAGGAATTGAGAAAAAAAGCGTCTAAAAAAAGATAAACCCTGTCTCTATTCAGGTAAGGCAGGGTTTAGATTATTTCTTTTTACTTCTTTTATATATTGGGCGCCATAGGTCTTCACCTCTATCGCCGTTCGAATATCGATAAAGCAATGTACCGTATGAAATATTAGTAATTTTTGATAGTTCATTTAAAGTTACTATTTTGCCTTGATAATCGATTTCCATTTCGCTTTGAAGATTTCTCCAAAGCTCTTTTCCACGATCGCCATTTCTATAACGTCTATGTAAAGTGGTATAACCAATTCCGGTTCTATTTGATAATTCTGTAAGATTTATTTTTTCACCTTCATAATCCACTAAAATTTCTTTTCCCATAGATTTTTGAAAGAGTTGTGAACCGCTCGCGCCTTTAGAATAACGCTTCCATAAAGTAGCATAATCAATTCCAGTTTTTTTTGATAATTCATATAAAGACACTTTTTCACCATCATACTCGACATATATTTTCGCTTTTTTGCTTATTTTTCTTTTATATTGCTTTATCTTCGCTGTCCATAATTCTTCACCTCGATATCCCTTATCGTAACGATATCTTAATGTAGTGTCATTTATACCTGTTATACTTGATAATTCTGGTATTGTTACCTGTTTACCATCATACTCGACATAAATATTTGCCTTATTCGGTAATCGTTCAGCACTCCATAATTCTTCACCTTGGCATCCATTATAATAACGTTGTTTCAATGTACCTTCATTTATTCCGGTCAAAGTAGATAGCTCAGCAAAGGTTACTTGTTTACCATGATAATCAATATATATTTTGGCAGATCTTTTATTCGGTAATCGCTTTGTACTCCATAATTCTTCGCCTCGATATCCTTTATGATAACGATTTTTCAATGTACCTTCATTTATTCCGGTCAAAGTAGATAACTCTGCAAAGGTTACTTGTTTACCATGATAATCAATATATATTTTGGCAGATCTTTTATTTGGTAATCGCTTTGTACTCCATAAGTCTTCGCCTTGATAACCGATTTTATAACGCATGCTTAATGCAGATCGGTTTATTCCAGTTAAAGCAGATAACTCAGTAAAGGTTACTTCTCTACCATAATAATCGACACGGGTCGTCCCCTTACCTGTTAATCGTTTAGTGCTCCATAATTCTTCGCCTTGATATCCTCTATAATAACGATTTTTCAATTTAGTTTCGCTTATCCCTGTTAAAGTAGATAGCTCAGCAAAAGTTACTTGTTTACCATGATAATCAATATATATTTTGGCAGATCTTTTATTCGGTAATCGCTTTGTACTCCATAAGTCTTTGCCTTGATGTCCTTTATTGTAACGTTTTCTTAATGTAGCTATGCTTATACCAGTTAATTTTGATAATTCAGGAATTGTTACTTGTCTGCCATAATAATTGACATAAATATTTGCCTTATTTGGTAGTCGATTAGTGTTCCATATTTCTTCGCCGGAGCATCCTCTTTTCAGCCTTTCATATATCGTACTGCATTTTACACCAGTTATTTTATTTAACTCAGTAAGATTTACATATCTTTTTTCAGGTGTGTAATATACAAGAGTCTCATTTGACTTCTTGATAATACTAGCGCGTTCTACTTTTCTTTTTTCTTCTGGATCGTTATTTAACATATCTTTTAAATATGGCTCATGCAACTCCTCTTTTGCTTTTAAGTATGCATCATGCGCTTCCTCTGCTGTATCAAATTCTCCAAGATGATGTTGTTTACCTTTAAAAGTTATATCCGCAGCATAGCGGTTTGTGCGTTTATTAAGAGATACGCCACGATAACCACTTTTGTTATTTTTTCGTGGCTTATCACCATATAGCTTGTAGGGGTCTGAGCCATCAACACAATGGTTACGTGTAATGGCGCCGAGTTTCTTACCATTGATAGTTTTAAGGCATCCGCAGCTCTTTGTCTGTTTATTTCTGAGATTTCGCAGCGATACAACAATAGTATTTCCGCAGTCGCACTTACAATTCCAATAAGCATTACCGCTCTTATCGACTTCACCGGTCGGAGAAATAGCTCTAAGCATTCCGTATCGCTTACCTGTTATATCTTTTCTAGGTCTTGCCATAGCCCTCTCCTTTACACGATCAATATATCATTGGATATATAAGACACATCAGTAAATACAGTGTAAGATATAAGCAATCTATCCATATCGGATATTTTTCGTTCGCCTTTTTCCCATGCTAATAGCGTGCGTTTGCTGCTTATATAAATATCAGCCATCGCCACTTTGGTAAGGCCAAGCTTCTCGCGCAAAGCAGCAACACTGCAGCGCGTTAATTCGTAAATATAATTTAAGATATCGTTTATCTCGTCAGCACTATATCCGAGTGTCCAGTCATCATGTTCGAGAGACATGGCATCTTCAATAAAACTTTCTTTATCTGCACAATGCTGCGCTTTTTTATAAAAATATGAAAACGTCTGAAATGACACTTGTTTTTTCATTTGTTACCTCCTAAAAGTGAATGAATGAGGAGCTGCGAAGCTCCTCGTATCGATTTAATATTCAATGTTTCCAAATTCGCTGTTCAAAACTTCCTTGAAGTCTGGATCTGATTCCAGGTATCTGTTCAAAAATTCTTCTGGAGTACAAGGTAAGTCGATTGTTACGTGTACATGATCCCTGATTTCATCGTCCATGTAAGTACAAATAGTTTCAAAAGTTTCCTGTGTAAGTTTTGCCATGATTTTTCTCCTTAAGGGGGTTGCCCTTATCTCTTTACACCTATATTATAGCGCACAATGTGCGCTATGTCAATAGAAAACGAGCACATTGTGCACTTTTTCGTGAACGCATAATTATAAGTAAGGTTTTGCAATGAAAAATACCGTAAAGATATTTTACTCCCCCATATAAATCCGTATCATATCTTCTTCCTAGCAGCCAGCTCCTGTATATGTGCAGGAGCTTTTCCGTTTACCCGAAAACAACCAGAAAAAAATATGCAATTTATGAATAAATGCTATAATGAATTAAAACGAAAAATAAATATATCCTTATATTATAATGAAAAAGAATGAAATATAATAAAAAAAGATGGAAAATGGATATTTCTATAGTTCTGGGTACCGGCACCATAAAGTAAGTTAAGCCTTTAAATAAAGGCTTTTTTAATGCCTGAAAGTAAAAAGGACAAAAGAAATCACGAAAAAAGTGCTTAGCTTTGTGTTGATCCAGTCTTCTGTGGAGTTCCAGAGGTGATCTAGGGATTTCCACTGCATGGATTTCGGTAGGGCTTTCATGAAAACGATGAAGAATGACCATATTTGATAAACAGCTTATAGGGGGATGAATTCGCATGAAAACTCACATATGATCAGGGCAGTGATGCAGACCAAAAGCTGCTGAATAAATAGCAGCTTGAGCAAATGATTATTTTCATCCTTCATTGTATGCTATACTTCAAATAGTCATTCTGCGTATTCATTTCCCCACCAAAAACGATCGCAGGATGACTTTTTCTGTGGATTACTGAAAAAAATAGCAGAGAATGCATATTCTGTGGTAAAATAAAACCAGAAAGCGAGGTGTAGCTGTTCATGAAGAAAGTACTGCTCTGTCTGTTTTGCATGATGTTTTTATTGCAGGGATGTGGTAAAGATCATGAGGGAGAACCGATTGAACTGACTCCTCAGGAAGTTTTAGTCAGACTGCAGGATCCGAAAAAGAATTCCTTCATGCTGTATATCACCTCGGATAACTGCTATTCCTGTGATGAGTATGAAAAAGTGATACAGGAGATAGAAGAAGAAACACCGTTTGAAATCTATTATCTCAAGATGGATACCAACGAAGAAGATACGGACATCAAGCAGGCTGTTGAAGAACTGCAAATAACGACAGGAAAAATTCAAAGCCTGCCGTCAACCTTTTACTTTTATCAGGGAAGTCTGCTGCCTGAAAATAGCAAAGAAGGTTATCTGGAAAAGAAGGACTTGTTAAAATGGCTGAACGATCTGCATTTACTACATTAAATCAGGATATTGCGACGGTTTCTTCAAAAGAGGAAATTGTACAGCAGCTCACGTCACTGGGAATACAGAAGGGAATGGTACTTCTGGTTCAGGCAGACCTGCAGAGACTGGGCTATTTAATTGGCGGTGAGCAGGCGCTGATAGAAGCACTGATCGATGCCGTCGGCTATGAGGGTACACTGGTCATGCCAACCTTTACTCCTCAGCTGCTTGATCCATCCTGCCAGAAAAAAACGGTGGAACGTGTTTACTGGGATGATGTGCGTGCGTCTTCTTTTCCGTTTGATCGAAAACTGAGTGCGCCCCAGGATGCGCTTGCACTACAGTTTCTTCGCAATGAAGGAGTTGTGCGTTCCTATCATCCATTGTACAGCTTTGCGGCATGGGGCAAATATGCGAAGCTGATTTGTGATCGTCACCCTTTGCATTTTGGACTCAGTAAGGATTCTCCACTTGGTAAAATTGTGGAGTTCAATGGATATACCATTCTGCTCGGCTGTGAATATGAAAGCTGTAGCATGTTTCATCTTGCCCGCTATTCGGGAGATCAGCTTCCCATCCGTCTGGTAAGTGCTCCTATAGAAAATAATAAACAGACCATATGGAAGGATATGCTTGATCTGGATTATCATACAAAAAACTTCTCCGAAATCGGAGAAGCAATGGAAGAGCGAAGCGTTGTGAAAACCTCTTACATTGGGAACGGACGCTGCCGCATGTTCTCTGCCAGAGAAGCTATTACGCTAGCCACAGCCTATTTCCATATTCACAGAGACTGAAGCAATAATGCCACAGCCTGCTCCAGATAATGCTGATCTATGGTATCGAATCTGGCTAGGATAGGTGAATCTACATCCAAAACACCCAGCAGGGTGTTTTCTTTTATCAAGGGTACCACGATTTCTGAGTTGCTTGCACTGTCACAGGCAATATGGTTGGGGAAGGTGTGTACATTTTCTACCAGCTGTGTACAGCGTTGCAGCGCGCAGGTTCCGCAAACCCCTTTGCCTGACGGGATATGCATACAGGCAACCTTGCCTTGAAACGGACCGAGAACAAGCTCGTTATTTTTCATAAGATAAAATCCCGCCCAATTCAAATCCGGAAGCTCATGGAATAATAATGCTGCCATATTTGCCATGTTTGCAATCATATCATGCTCTCCCTCCAGCAAGGCTTGCAGCTGCTGCAGAATCAATTCATACTTTTTCTCTTTCATAATCCGACCTCTCTTAATATATAAGATATCGTATCATGAAAGTATAAAAAGAAAAAGCAGTTATCTATGGAAACTCATACCGCTTCAAGTAACAGGCATTAATAAAAAAAGAAGAAATAAATTTCCATGCAAGAAATTATTTCTTCCTCCTATATTTACAGCTATTTACAGCTTTATCAATTACGCGTGATTGAGTGAATAATTCCTATTAGGATAACTCACTTTCACTTTTTGAAAACTTCGTATAAGCCTTGGAAATGTTTTTTGCTGAATCCGCAGTCATTTTATACCAGCCCTGAGCTGTCATCATATTGAAGACATCTCTTTGCAGAGTGGATACACAGGTATAAACCTCATCGATTTTTGTAAACAGCTCATCATTGCTTGCTTCCTGTGTAAAGGTATTTAATTCAGCCTTCATATGCTTTAATGTAATAAGCAGGTTGGTAGCGATATCCTTATCGCCATAGCTCTTTGATTTATCAGCCATGTTATTTTGCCTCACTTTCCAGGATAGCCAGTAATGTCTGGTAGTGCTCCTTCAATTTTTCCTGTACGTTCTCAAAACAGGTTTTAACATCTTCACTTTGAATCATTGTGATATCATTGGCTACACGCTTATTCAAAACAAGCGTCTGATCCAGAATATCTTCCATATACAATACGTCTTTTGGTGTCAGCATAGTGTTCACTCGTATGACTCTATGTATCAGTCATACATCTCCTTTCATACAATAGTATGGTAGGAAAATTACACTTGTATGCATTTGCTTTCAAGGTTTTATCTGCTATAATAGATACTCACAGGAGGACGTCATGGAAATACAAGAAAGAGAATATGTATATATCCAGAGCTATAAGCATGATGGGAGTCTTCACAGAACCTGGGCAAAGGGTTATGTTATCGAAGCGAATGAACGGCGTATTGTTGCAGTAACCAATAAAACACTTGTCAGTGAATCGGACGGACGCAAGTGGGTGACCAGAGAACCGGCAATCTGCTTCTTTTATCCGGATAAGTGGTACAATGTCATCTGCATGATTCGTAAATCGGGTATCCATTATTACTGCAATCTGGCATCTCCATCACTGTATGACGGAGAAGCAATAAAGAATATTGATTATGATCTGGATGTCAAGGTTTCACCAACAGGGAAAACTACGCTGCTGGATGAGGATGAATATCAGGAGCATTCTGCGGAAATGGGCTACAGTCAAAAGCTGGATAAAGCAATTCACCACGGATTGGATCGTCTGATGGTGGATATCCGTCTGCAAAATTCACCATTTGAGCATCGGGAAATATCGGCATTGTATGATAAATACCTGCGCTATATGGATGAGGATAAAAGAATGAAATAAGGCTTCTATGCGGTATATGAAAGAAATATGATAAAAAAGTTAAAAAAATAAAAAAAGCTGTTGACACACAGGGATATGTGTTGTATTATATACGAGCGCTGATGAGAAAAGCGGCGCACGAAATAGAAATTTCGGTCTTTGAAAACTGAACAGGAAACGTCAATTATTTGAG
>OBWZ01000125.1_pt1 | contig 57789 bp, 51 predicted proteins | sample 1476561 | NCBI WGS metagenome assembly OBWZ01 (sample SAMEA2580138, study PRJEB22360) | human gut metagenome | biome: human gut; feature: human-associated habitat; material: faeces | place: Denmark | collected 2008/2010 | reverse complement strand
TTGTTCCTTCCGGAAGATCGTCTTTGTTCTTGATTCCGGCTTCTGCGCTTGGGTCTTCGCCTTTATTGACATCCACCTTCTGTCCTTCCGGAACATAGGCATCCTTTGCTTCCCCGTAAGCGATCGTTACGGTAGCATCTTCCTTGGTTCCGTCTGCGTAGGTTACTTCCACGGTCACGGTCTGGTCTGCACCATCTGCAGTAGGAGTAGGAATCTCACCTTTGATCGCTTTGGATTTCACTTTCTCTGCTGGTGCCGGAGCCTCTTGCCCATCCTTGGTTTCTGTTACTGTGACTTTGTCCAAAATTGCAGCCTCTTCCGCTTTCTTTCCGTAGTCCTGGTTCAGCGTACCACCCTTTGCATTGTATTTGTCCGCATCTGTTGCCGGATCAACGACATTGACTGTAACTTCCACTTCTTCTTTGCTTCCATCTGGATAGGTTACTACAATCGTTCCTGTGGTTTCTCCCGGTGTATCCGTGTCCACTGGTGTCTTCCAATCATACGTTGTTCCTTCCGGAAGATCGTCTTTGTTCTTGATTCCGGCTTCTGCGCTTGGGTCTTCGCCTTTATTGACATCCACCTTCTGTCCTTCCGGAACATAGGCATCCTTTGCTTCCCCGTAAGCGATCGTTACGGTAGCATCTTCCTTGGTTCCGTCTGCGTAGGTTACTTCCACGGTCACGGTCTGGTCTGCACCATCTGCAGTAGGAGTAGGAATCTCACCTTTGATCGCTTTGGATTTCACTTTCTCTGCTGGTGCCGGAGCCTCTTGCCCATCCTTGGTTTCTGTTACTGTGACTTTGTCCAAAATTGCAGCCTCTTCCGCTTTCTTTCCGTAGTCCTGGTTCAGCGTACCACCCTTTACATTGTATTTGTCCGCATCTGGTGTAGTGAATGTAAATGGGTCTCCCATAATGGGATTGTCTGCATTTGGACTATATGCAACCAGAACAACCTCTGTACCATCTGGCACTACGTTTGCGTTAACATCCAAAGAGAAATTTCCGGCTACCAGATCCTTATATGGAATCTTGACTGTACCATATTCATCAGTGGTGTATGTTTTCGTATTTTTATCATAGCCTTGAAGCTTGACGATTACATTTCCAGCATTTTCATTTGTGATTTGGATCAGTCTTGCCGGGTCTGCTGGATCAGCAATCAATGTCTTTGGAACAGTTCCTTCGATCGTTGTCTTTTTAGTGGAATCGAATGTTGTCGTTGTAGTAGTTGGTTTTGATACTAGATAATCGGCAGCGTTGTTTGGTTCTGTCAGATCTATCATAAATTCCTGTCCATCAGGTACACCATCACCATCTGTATCTACCTTAGTAGTATCGGTACCAATCTTCCATTCAACAAAATCAAATAGACCATCTTTGTCCGTATCATTCGCATCCAGATAAGCATTTGCATACGAATTATTCAACTGCTTTGGAGCATCTCCATTATCATTTGTTGATACACCTTGTTTAGTGTTCAGATAGTCTGCTTCCATCCAGCTATCAAATAAGAAGGATTGTTGATTTTTCTTAATATATTCATTAGCTGCTCTTGCAAAATCGGAAAGAGTTACGCTATCTTTTAGTTTATAGGAAATCGTATAGCTACGGCTTTGTCCAAGCGTTCCAAAAAAGATTCGGTCGATATTCTTTCTTGCTGCATCTAACTGCGCCTTTGTATCATTGCCGATGATGCTTAGTTCTGGAACCTGGCTTGTGTCCACTAAGCCTTGGTCGTTAATTGGAACCGTGAATTCTTCATGATTTTTGTTAATCTTTACGCCATCCAGATCAGAGCAATATATTTTAATATTATCTGTATCAATATATGGAAGCAACTCTGGTGCTATCTGTTCTTTCACATACACAACCCAGCTATAATCTGTCTGTAGGAAATTCTCATCAGGTTTGAAGGTGTGCATAGAACGAATGGTCATATCATCAATATTAAATTTAATTCTTTGATTCGCTTTACCTTTTGTAAACCCTGATTCCTTTTCATTCTCATTCTTCTTATTATTCAGCAAGATATAACCATTAGAAATACTGTTCGAGGCTATAGCTCCTTTATTGGTCGTCAAAACGGAATTAAATCCAATTGGAGTATCTTGTAAATTAAGACTTTCCAATGTCTGTCCATTTTTCAGCGTGATTTTAACAGGCTGGTTACGTGATAAACCTATCAAAGCATAGTTAGGCAGCTTTGTAACTGGCAGAGACCACATTGCGCCATCGTTATGCTTTTCCAGACTAATATCAGCTAAAATAACTTTATCGATCTGTTTATAAAAGGTATTGTTGGTAAAACTCAAAAGATATTTCCCAGCATATTTGTTCGCAGGGTCTGTCCCCCATCCTGCGCTTCCACTAAACCAATATGTAAATGTCATAGATAAACTGTCGTCATCCTCAACTTTATTGAAAACAGTAGAGCTATAACGTAGGTTGGCATTGTTATCAATTCCGGTTGCCGTATAATGTGTTGTAGTATCCAGTCCTCTATTTTCCTGTGCATAGACGGTACCCAAAGACGGCACCATCAACATGACGCCCAGTAATACAGAGCACACGCCAATACTCAATTTTCGTATCGCCCATCTTTGCTGTCTTTTTGCACAGGAAAGAAAACTCGGCTTATTTTTCTCCATAAACGATTTCTCCTTTCTTTTCGTTTCTTTCTAAAATAATTAGAACCAGTTTGGTACCCTCATATTTCCCTTCATTCCATTTCTAGAAGCTCCTGTATGCTTGTTGATAGCAGCATGTGATCCAGATACGACTGTATCTTTTCATAAAAATGACGGACCTGGCAAAAGGAACCGGCATCTCGACTGCAGTAGCGGTCTTTTTCAAGGCACCGGTTGATCTGCATGGTCGTCTCCATTGCTCGAATCACATCATAGATGGGGATGTCTCTTGGATGCTTTACGAGTCGAAAACCGCCATCGATACCAGTAACTGCTTCCAGGATCTGTGCTTCTTTCAAGATACTGGCAACTTTTAAAACATAGCCCTGTGGAATATGCAGCTGTTCCGATAATTCCTTTGACTGAACAAGCTGCCTTTTTTTCGCAAGATAGAGAACGATTCGTACTGCATAATCGGTCGATATTTTTAAATGCATACATCACCCCCTCCTTTTTAATTCTGGATAAATCAGGTTTATAGTATGACTGTACCAGAATATGGACTTATCCTTTTCAAGAAACTGCATAACAATATCATCCATAGAAACCTTGACTAGTGCTGCTTTTTTAGATAACGAAGATCTTTTATATTCACGAATTGCAAACGGCACAGCAATTTATGCATTATCCACCTAAATCAGCACATGATGCTTTTTGATAAATATTAAATTCAGTATATAGTCACATTCTTATCTTTGCGCATGACCGAATATCCATTTCCTTTCTCACATAAGGGTACTATCCTGCTGGTTCATAAACAGAATATACGCATTTATAATAGAAGTCTATTGATATTCTATACTGTAATAAAATAAGATTGTTTAATTAAAATTTTATATCTGATTTTTGATTATCCGCATAAACACTATACTTTCAAACATTTTGAAGTATAGAAAACTATTCATTTTACCACGAATTTACCACGATTGAATGAGCCTTGATATGACACAAAAACAACATGGGAGATAGCACAAATATCTGTGTATCTCCCGTTTTTCATTCATGTAGTATGATTATTTTACTCTGATTTCAAATTTCAAGATTGCTTTCATCATTTCTGTATGGATTTGACCTTTTAATTCTTCATCAACCTGCATAATGATTTTACCACTTTCAGAGTGGTAAAACGGACGCAAGCATAATTTACATATATAAGCGTCATAAAGCTTCAAAATCTCTCTTATGGCAGTTTCATTTCCAGCAGACGCTTGACATATTACTTTTAATGTAGGGTAGCCATATTCTTTTTTCATTGGTTCAATTCCTTTCTTTCAATACTGTTTTTAGTTTCTTCAATCCGTTACTTCTTCTGCGATAAATAGCAGAACGTGATACATGATATAATTCGGCTATTTCTTGGTCGCTCATACTTTGAAAATAGCGTAATAGAATTACATCACGCTCTTTATTCGATAACTTATATAAAGCAACAGCAAGTTTCTCATTTGATATTTGAATTGTAAAATTCAAGACTTCAAACGAAATGTAATCACAAGAATAGTTATCCTTAGTTACACATTCAACATTTTTCGTATCTGATAATTCACAGAATAAAACTTCACGCTTAGAACGTCTTGCAAACTGTCTGTTTCTGTTTTTTACTGTGCATTTAATAACAGTCATCATCAAAGCATTAAACTGTATTCTAACGATATGCTCGAAAGAAGATGGGTTCATAATCTCACCTCCTTTCCGCATACGCTGAAATATATAAACGGAGATACCGTCTATATCTTTGGAAAATACAAAAAGAAGAACAAGAAAAAAGTCCGTACAAAATATACCGTCTGTACGAACTTTTAATATTGTAAAATATTTAGTTGTTGATAAAATGCTGTTAGGTAGTGCATAATCGTATAAGATTATTCCTAAAACTTTCCACAGCAGTTACTTTCAATGCTTTTATATCTTGCTTTTTTAGTCCTATCATAAAGTTTTCCATATAACCGCTTAATAATTTGATTACTTGTTAAAATAGTTATAATGCAGGCGACTATGTGACTGATTAAAATCGCTATCCAAACACCATTTAAATTTTCTGCCAGCCAAGATAATAGATAGGCAAAAGGAATACGAATAATAATATAGTAGAATATCATTAGTATCATACTTTTTGTTGGTTTTCCTATACCATTTAAAGTACCTAAGTAGCAACTAGTAATAGTGTAAAGAACATAACCGATACTAACAATTAAAAAATAATGGCTGACAACATTTGTTACAGCTACGTTGGAAACAAACAATTTTGCCAACTGTTTAGAGAAGAAAATAACAACTGCTGATAATACACTTGAAACAACAATACCATATTTTAACGCCAATTTCAGATAATTCTTTGCTCTGTCGATACGTTGTGCTCCAATACATTGCCCTACGATTGAAGTCAACACCATATTAAGAGCCATAGCAGGATAAAATAATATCATTTCTAATTTTCCAGCAACTCCGTAGCCAACAATAGCAGAAATACTATAAGTACTAACAATAGCAGTTAAAAATGTTGTACTAATAGCAGGAATACTTTGTTGAATGACAGACGGCACAGCATTTTTTACAAACGGCATAATCTCTTTTGTATCAAAATCAGATAGTGAAAGGTTAAATAATTTTTTACGATAAATATAAATGCACATAAACGCCAAACAAATAATCTGTGATATTAAGGTTGCGATTGCCGCTCCGTGAAATCCAATTATGTTAATGAAAATAGGATCTAAAATAGCATTCAATAAAGTAGACACAAGCATTGCAACTGCTTGAAACATAGTATTGCCAAAACTTCTTAAAATGGCTGTAAAGTATAAATACAAATAAACTGCTACATATCCCAAAGCATATATAGATAAGTAATTTTTTGCCATATCAAAAATTTCAGTCGGTGTATTTAAAACTATCAAAATAGGCTCTAAAAAAATCTCCAACACAATTGTCATAAACACTGAAAGAATTATAGATACAAAAAAAGAAGTAACTATAATATTCTTTTTCTTTTGCTCATTTTTCGCACCAATTACCTGTGATAATAGAATGGCTAACCCGTTTGTTGCTCCCATACCAATTGAAGTTAAGATTAAAATAATAGGTGTCGAGTTTGTTAACGCTGCGTATGCCTGCTCACCTAACAAATTTCCAATCCAAAGACTGTCTACGAGATTATATGCCATATTTAAAAACATAGCTATTATCATAGGAACAGTCATTTCAAGTAAACATTTTTTTGTGTTTCCGTTTACAAAATCAATATTTTTGTTCATTTTAATTCCTCCTATTGAATGAAAATTATTCATTTAATTTATTTAAATATTCCCTGCCTTTTGGCAGGGGAAGATTTAAAGCCTAAACAAGTCCCTAAAAAATGCCTTTATCCGTGAACTCTTTTCTTTAATTGATATATCGGTATTTAAAATAATTCCTAGTTGTCCATATATGCAAAAACTGGCATACATTTCAACATCATTGACTTGTATTTCATTTGTGTAATTTGCTCTTTCAATAATTTCAGATACAATAGGAAAAAGTTTTTCACATACATTCAATGTTAATAAATTATGGAAATTTTTATTTTGGTTATTATGAAAAACTGGATAATATGTATCATCTTCTTGTTCTGCAAAAAGTATCATCTTCCGCAAAATATCTTTTAAACTATCCTTTTTTATATTTATATTTTTTGTCATATTGGCGACTAAAATATTTGAATATTCATTGATAGCAGACTGAAAAAGTACATCTTTTGATGGGAAATATCTATAACATAATCCTTGTGCTATTCCAATTTCTTTTGCTATGTCTGATATTGAAGTTTTTTCAAACCCATTTACACTAAATAATTTAATGGCTGTTTCTAAAATTTCTTGTTTACGTTCCTCTGGTTCTTTTGAAATACGCATTGTTTTCTTTCCTTTCTTGCGGTTTAATTATTGTATGCTATAATTAAACAAGATCTTGTGCCAAAAGATTTCCATTCAATTTCGTGGAAGTCTTTTGATAATAATAACAACATTTCCTTTTTTGAATAAATCTTTACATCTCCACTATTGCTGTGTTTCATATAGTAATTCATTATCTGTCTTGCTCCGATTGGTTGCCAACAATCACCGATAATGAAAACTCCATTTTGCTTTAAACACCTAGACACTTCTTTCTCTACAATATCTGGTTGTGGATAATGATGAAATGAGTCATTACATACAATGGCGTCAAAAGAACTATCTTCAAAAGGTAATCTCTCAGAGTCGCCTAAGATAAGTGTTGCATCATTTCCTAGTTTATTTTTTGCAATTTCAAGCATATTGGGAGATATATCTATTCCAAATAGTTGTTCTGCTATATTTAATTCTTTTATTTCTTTAAGTAACGCACCCGTTCCACAACCTAAATCTAATATAGAATGTATATTCTTATTTTTTAAATTTTCTATAATCGGCTTATAGAGTTTTCGAGCATGTTCCCCTGAATATTTGTATCATAATCGGCAGCTTGCTTATCAAAAGTCTTTTGTGATTTTTGTTTCGTAATATTCATGTAATCAACTCCTTTCACTAAAATTATATCTCGTGAATGAACGATTGTCAATGAATAAAATTCATTGAATTTCATTCATTTCAAAGACGTGTATCTCTGATTTAAAATACACGCCTTTTTGATTACCCTACAATCTTCCAGTTACTATTCCTTATATAGCCCAAATTTGTACCGTGACAATTTCATTGATATTATCCGATTTACCACAAATCAAATTTTATCTTTTCTTCCTCTTGATTACCCTCCACAGAAAAGAAAAAGCCCTGTCAAGAGCCTTGCCACCATTGGTGGTGCTTTGCACTCTTTACTGGGCTTTTTGTTTGCTGTATCTTCTACAAAGAGGGAAAAAGTTATTCGTCCTCATCATCAAAATGGTTATTTTTCAATACTTCCCGTAATAATTCCATATCTTCTTTTGAATTGGGGTTTATCATTTTTACGACTTGATAAGGTGTCCTATATTTATGTCCCTCTATGCTTTCCCCGAACATATCCATGCTGTATAAATCATCATAGCGGTCTAACAGTTTTTGAAACTTCAAATGCTGGATAAATTCTTTGATTGGATAAAGGTCGGACGCTACAATACTTTTCCCGTTGATGTAGTCGGTAATATATTCCCGTAACTTTTCCAACTCATATTCCAGCCATTCTTCCTCGCTGTCAAAGAAGTTGTCATAATGTCCATGTTTTAGTTCTGCATTTAATCGTTCTTCAATTCTTAAAAACTGGCAGACTTCCTTTTCGGATTGATTAACATACTTCCATTCTCCCGATAATAATTCATTGGGCATTACACCCAGCACGTCCATTATCTTTTCTAATGTATCGAAGGTAGGAAAATTCACACCTCGTTCAATCTTGGAAAGGCTCTGCATATTGATACCGATTTTATCCGCAAGTTCCTGTTGTTTCATTCCTCTGTGTTTTCTTATGGTCTGTATGTTCTCTCCTAAGAAACTGATTTTCTTTTCGTAATGCTCCATAACTTAGTATAACCGCTCCTTTCGTTGCTTTTCTTGGTATTTATAAGCATATCATACTTAATCTACATCTAAAAGTCAACAAAAACTTCTTGACAAGTAATTCTAATGGCGTTATTATCGTATCAGATAGAGTGATTAAGCACGATAAGGTCAATCACACGCTTGAGTAAGCATAGAGAAGATACATTTTCACTTTGATAGCATGAATAAGCATGGACTATCAGACCGAAAATAGTGGTTTCCAAAAGGGGCTGGCTGGACGGGGCACGTCCCCCAGACGTGTTCGGACAGACAGTTCCTTTTGGAAAAGGAACGCCTAAAGGCGTTCGCAGAGGGCGTATATGTAACACCGCCCTGCGCATACATGTCATAGTACCTAGAAACTGTGATAAATAAAGGAAAAAACACGATTTTTACCCCGCAAAAAAACGGGAAGTACGAAAGGAGTAATGCACTATAACTACACACAAAAATTTATCCGTTAAGATTGATTACATCAGCATTGTATTTGATACTGCAACCGCTGAAGATGTAATCATGCACATTTTAGGTTTACCGACTGATATTTTCAATGTCTATCCGGCAAGCATTAAATACAAAACCTATCAAGCACGCTGGCAGATTGGAGATATTTATGTATCGGGGGACGCAAGAAAAACAGAGGATAACCCACAAGGGTTAGGCTGTTATCTTGTTATGACTGGCAGAGGGTGTGATGATATTTTCCGTATTCTCGACAGTAGGAATTATACCTTTGGTGATATGTTCCGACGCTGTGAGCGAAGATACGGACTGGATAACTTCCATTTCACAAGACTTGATATTGCCATTGATGATAAGAACGAAAAGCCATTCTTTACCATAGAGCAGATAAAGAAGAAATGCGAAAAAGAGGAATTTATTTCTAATAGTGAGGGCTACCACTTTGACGAAAGCAAGTTTGATGATTTCGACACCGCAAAGACTGTTTATATCGGTGCTGGTAAATCGGGATTGTCCTACCGCTTTTATGATAAGGATAAGGAAGTCTGTTCAAAACATAATAAGACGCTTGATGAAGTCGGCAGTTGGAAACGGACAGAAATGCAACTGCGTGATGATAAGGCTCATGCTTTTGCCATGACATTCAATGACAGACCGCTGGAACTTGGAGAACTGGCTTTCGGGCTATTGGCAAACAACCTACGCTTTGTCGTACCAAACAGAAACGAAAGTAATAAGAGCAGGTGGAAAACTTGTCGGTTTTGGGAACGCTTTTTAGGGGCTGTGGAAGTCTTAAAACTGCAAGTACCAAAACAGCAAAATTCCCTTGAAGAAACACAGCAATGGCTCACAGAGGGTGGCGTGATTTCCGCTGTCAAAAGTTTTTACTTCTTGGAAGAACATGACGCATTAGGTGGACTGGAAAAAGTGGGAACTATGCTTGATAAGGCAAGATACAGCAATTCCCTTTCCAGTAAACTAACCGCCCATTTACAGAGGATAAACCGCACCGACCTTATCCCTTATATCCAGTATGACACGAAACATGGGAAAGGGGGTATCTGATGAATAACAACGATATTCCTGTATGGGAAAAATACACCCTTACCATTGAAGAAGCGTCAAGGTATTTCCGTATCGGAGAAAACAAGTTAAGACGATTGGCAGAGGAAAACAAGGACGCTGGCTGGCTCATTATGAATGGCAACCGCATACAGATTAAACGCCGACAGTTTGAAAAGGTCATTGATAAATTGGACGCAATCTAATGCAAATGAGCCTTGTATGTGTTATGATGAACACAAGTCATATCAAGGCTCTTTCCAACAAGGAAAGGAGCAGACACCATGAAAGAAAAAAGACGGGATAGCAAAGGACGTATCCTACATACTGGAGAGAGCCAACGAACAGACGGAAAATACTTATATAAATATGTGGACGCATTTGGAAACACAAAATATGTGTATGCTTGGAGATTGACACCCACAGACCCGACACCAAAGGGAAAACGGGAAAAACCCTCACTTCGTGAACTGGAACAGCAGATAAGACGGGATATTGAGGACGGTATCGACAGCACAGGCAAGAAAATGACACTTTGCCAACTCTACGCCAAACAGAACGCACAGAGGGCAAACGTGAAGAAAAGCACACAGAAACAACGGGAACAGCTCATGCGGTTATTGAAAGAGGACAAGTTAGGTGCTAGGAGCATTGATACAATCAAACCCTCTGACGCTAAGGAATGGGCGTTACGCATGAAGGACAAAGGCTTTTCCTATAACACCATTAACAACCATAAACGCTCGTTAAAAGCGTCATTCTATATCGCCATACAAGACGATTGTGTAAGGAAAAACCCTTTTGATTTCAAGTTAAGTGAAGTCCTAGAAAATGATACCAAAGAGAAAGTCGCATTGACAGAGGAACAGGAACAAGCCTTACTCTCATTCATCAAGACGGACAATGTGTATCACAAATATTATGATGATGTGCTGATACTGTTAAAGACAGGACTTCGTATCTCGGAACTGTGCGGACTGACAATCATGGACGTTGATTTTATCCATGAGGTTGTGGTTATCGACCACCAGTTACTAAAGAGCAAGGAACAGGGTTATTATATTGAAACGCCTAAGACAAAGAGCGGAATAAGGCAAGTGCCATTAAGCAGAGAAACAATACAGGCATTTCAACGGGTTATGAAGAAACACCCAAAGGCAGAACCATTTGTGATAGACGGACGGAGCAATTTCCTATTTGTCAATCATAAAGGCAAGCCCAAAGTTGCGATTGATTACAACGCCTTATTTGTCCGTATGATAAAGAAATACAACAAGCACCACAAGGACAATCCCTTGCCACATATCACACCGCATACGCTACGCCATACATTCTGCACAAGGCTGGCAAGCAAGAACATGAACCCGAAAGATTTACAGTATATCATGGGGCATTCAAATATCAGTATCACAATGAACTGGTATGCTCATGCGTCCATAGATACCGCAAAATCAGAGGTTCAGCGTCTAATCGCATAAGAAGTATTTACCACGATTTTAACCACGTTTGATAGCGAAAATATAAGAAGATAGACCTAGATATGTGAGGTTTACCACAAAAGCAAAATGCCCGTAGAGCCTATAAAATAAGGCTTTGCGGACATTTAAGAAGATATAAAAAGATAGTCAAAAAGACATATATAATTTTATACAAAGATGTGATGTTTTTATACATTATTCTTATTTGTTATATTTCTAAAATCTCCGTATTCATACGATCTTCTCTGTTGGCAATCAAAGATATTCGTAAGCGGAAGACGCTTCCATCCAGCTATGAAAGAAAAGAACTGTGAAAAGTGATGCTTTATCTGCACCATTTTTCACAGTTCTTTTTGTATGTTTTATCAGCTAAGGTCAATAGAGTTCTTTGTCCAGAAGAAAATTTTCATCAAAATCTCTTTGGGTTGTTCTATTCAAGAATTGCTTTGGTGTAATTCCCTCATATTTTTTAAAGGTCCTATAGAAATGCGAACTGTCAAAAAAACCTAAACGTTTTGAACATTCTGCAATCGGCATCCCCGTGGCTAAAAAAAACTTTGAAATGGCTATCTTTCGTTGATTGGCATATTCTGTGATGCTCATATGTACCTCTCTTTTAAAGTGCCGCCGTAACGCACTTTCTGAAAGAAAAAAATGCTTTGCCACATCAGATGTTTTATATGGTCCGTAAATCTTTAGGTTAATATACTGTATCACAGACAGTATGAAAGGTGAATAAGCACTGTTTGCCAGATTGTGCAGTTCTTTTGTGAAATGGATAATCGCACTATCCCTTACCGCCAGGACATCCACCAGTTTTTCTTTCTGTTCCAGTTTCTTTATGTAAAATTCTCGTAACCGGATCGTTTCCAGTACATCCTTTCCCATATGAAGAGCAAGGGAAGACAGTTTTTCCAGAATAACAATGGTATAGTTTTTTTCTGTGCGTACAGAATCATTATGCCAGGTGGGGATCACGCTGCATCCGATTTTGGCAACCCCCTGTTTCAAAGTATCCAGGTCTCCTTTTGCAACAAGTTCTAGTATTTTATTTTCATAATAGAAGGCATATTGCTCGGATTCAAAATCCTGAAAAAAAGGTCTCTTTAATGCCTGACTTTTTAATTCCAATTCATTCCGATAAACTTCTATATGAAGCCTTCTGGAATAAATTTCTTCCAGGTCGATATTTAAGATTGCCCCCAGCAGTATGACGAAATCACGAATATCCCCTAATGCGTAGATCGGTAGATTTTCATAGTAAGAAAACCACTCCTTCCCTGTGACAGAGGGCTGCGATTTCATTTTATCTCCTTCCACAAGTTTCTCGATTTCTTCCGGCTCCAGATGATTTGTTAAAAACGGACCAAGCGTGATAATAACATCCTTATGCCGGACAAATATAAAGATTTCTTTCAGCCAGCCATACTCATACCAGATAAGATCTCTGCAGTCCGTGTTTTCAGAATGGATACGGGAGAAATCATAAGGGATCTCATACCGGTTCCCGGAACTGTACACTTTGAGCAGCTTGAAACAAAGATCATAGATATGCACAGGTATTTTCGTTGTCACATGGAGTGCTTTTATATTCTGCAATTCTTTTCCTGTAAGTTTCATCAAACTCAATCCTCCTCTATATTGGCGGTTTCTGTCATATGAGGTCAAATCCCGCAAATCACAATAAAAAGACGAAATTTACTTAAGTATAAAATAGCATAATTAAACGATAAAACACATTTAATTGATAAATAATATTAAAAACGCATCAATTATACAATTAAATTGGCCTTTTATACATTTATCAAATATTTTATTTAGAGATGCAGAATCTACAGAATCCTACCATACTTATACATGCCCTTTTCATCCATTTTGATGTACCGCTATAAAGAAAAAGAACGCAGTTTTGCCGATATTTCTTTTCAAATATATCATGATATGTTTTTTATGTATATTTGATTAAAACAGTAGTATAAAACAACCTTTTTTGTAAAAATACTGTCATAATATTGGATATTTTGGTTTTGTATCTTAGAATAGTCCTAATAGTAGTTTCTTTGACACATCATCAGGAAACAGGAAGACTTTTTATAACGGAAGGGGTGAGCTTGCATTCTGCTGTCTTACAGAAAGAACATGCAGTACATATTATGATAAAAAGATATCTGGATTTGAATGTATATGAAGCCTTATTGGAACGATTCCATTTTATTTTCCAGGAATTCGATTCCATTTATATTTCTTTTTCCGGTGGAAAAGACAGTGGACTGCTGCTGTATCTTCTGCTTGATTTTCGGGATTGGAACTATCCGGATAAAACGATTGGAGTATTCCATCAGGATTTTGAAGCCCAGTATTCAGCCACGACAAGATATGTAGAGGAAACCTTCCAGATGCTGGAAAAACGCCCTCATGTAGAATTGTATTGGATCTGCCTTCCTATGGCTACACGTACGGCACTGAGCAGCTATGAAATGTACTGGTACCCTTGGGATGATAAAAAGGCAGACAGCTGGGTACGTCCAATGCCGGAACATGATTATGTGTTCAATTTGACACATAATCCCATGACGACCTATCACTATAAGATGCACCAGGAAGACCTTGCAAGACAATTTGGCAGATGGTATCGCATATCCCATAACAATAAGAAAACGATCTGTCTTCTGGGAATTCGTGCCGATGAATCCTTACAGCGCTACAGCGGTTTTCTTAATAAGAAATACGGCTACAAAGGACAGTGCTGGATCACCCATCAGTTTAAAGATGTCTGGACTGCGTCCCCTCTGTATGACTGGTCGGTCAATGATATCTGGCATGCCTACTATCGCTTTGATTATCCATATAATGAATTATATGATTTATTTTACAAGGCCGGCCTGACGGTTTACCAGATGCGCGTAGCCTCCCCTTTTCAAGACTATGCCAAGGATTCGCTGAATCTTTATCGGGTCATCGATCCCCAGATATGGACAAAGCTGCTCGGGCGTGTGCAGGGCGCAAATTTTACTTCTATCTATTCAAAAACAAGAGCTATGGGATACCGTAACATCACGCTTCCCGAGGGTCATACGTGGCAATCCTATACCAAATTTTTGCTGGCAACGCTGCCGAAACGCCTGCAGAAAAATTATGTCGATAAGTTTAATAAATCTCTAAAGTTCTGGCATACTGTTGGCGGCGGATTAGAGGAAGAGACCATTCAAGAGCTGATAGAACATGGATACCATATCAAGAGAAACGGCATATCCAACTATACGATATTTAAAAATTCACGCATTATTTTTCTGGATAAGATTCCAGATCATACAGATGATATCAAGTCTACAAAGGATATACCAAGCTGGAAACGGATGTGTTTCTGCATTTTAAAAAACGATCATATCTGCCGTTTCATGGGATTTGGTTTGACACGTGAACAGCAAAAAAAGTTAGATTACTTAAAAGATAAATATAGAACTGTGGAGGAACTAAACGATGACAAAAAGTCCCGTATATGACATACGAGCCGTACCTGTTGAAAAGATTCATCCCAATGATTACAACCCCAATGCAGTAGCACCACCGGAAATGAAACTTCTCTATGACAGTATCAAAGCAGACGGCTATACGATGCCGATTGTATGTTATTATGATAAACCAAACGATGAGTATATCATAGTGGATGGCTTTCATAGATACCGGATCATGAAAGAATATCCAGATATCTATGAGCGGGAACAGGGTCTATTGCCTGTTTCTGTGATCGATAAACCATTAGATCAGAGAATGGCGAGCACCATCCGTCATAACCGTGCAAGAGGTAGTCATGATGTAGATTTAATGAGCAATATCGTCAAAGAACTGCATGAATTCGGACGCTCAGATACATGGATCGCAAAACATCTTGGAATGGATCGAGATGAGATATTACGTTTGAAACAGATTACTGGGTTGGCTGCTTTATTCAAGGAAGTTGACTTTGGAGAATCCTGGGAACCGATAGAAGATCTTCCTTTTGAATCAGACAATATGGAGAAATAATTCCTGTAGGTATGTGAATATCTAAAAATAGTGTTATCAATATTCATATTGTTTCAAGCATTGTATAAAACGTGTTTTTAATGTAATAATCGGGCCAAATGCAATATAGTATACGGTAAACAGCGAGTTATAATTACAGGTGTAGAAATCAAAAGGAGTGAGCCAAATGTCAGACAAAGGATTTACAGACAAAGTAAAAGGTAAAGTAAAAAAAGCTGTTGGTGATGCAACAGGTGACAATTCTGCGTATTTATGCTTTTTGCAAAAGGTGTACTTTTTGATAGTTCAGGAATATAGCAAAAGATGTGTAAATAGTAAAAAGCGGGTAAGAATGTAGATACGAAACATACTTACAGGAGGAAAAATACTATGAACACATCTTTTATTTCGACAAAGCAGATCAAGGACCTTGTGAATGAACAAAAGTTTACATCAACACAGGACATTATGGAGTGCATGAAAGGCATGTTTGCGGATGTATTAGAACAGACCTTACAGGCTGAAATTGATCAGCATTTAGGCTATGATCGCGCTGAAAGAACGACATGTGAAGGCAAGAAAAACTATCGCAACGGATCTGTAAAACGCACAATGAAAACACAGTTAGGTGAAGTGGATGTGAATGTACCACGTGATCGTAACGGTGAATTTGAACCTCAGATTATTGGAAAATATCAGAGAAATGCCGATGGCATTGAGAAATGCATCCTTTCCTTGTATGCTACTGGAATGTCCACAAGAGATATCAGAGACCAGATCAAAGGACTGTACGATGTAGAGATTTCAGAAGGACTGGTAAGCAAGATCAGCGAGCGCATTCTGCCCGAAGTAACAGAATGGCAAAACAGACCCTTAGAAGCCTTCTATCCATTCATATTTATGGATGCGATCCATTATAAAATCAGAGAAGATCATCAGGTCGTGACTAAGGTTGCATACGTTGTTTTGGGCATCAATAACGAAGGAATGAAGGAAGTTTTAGGATTATGGGTAGGAGCCAGTGAATCTGCGAAATACTGGATGGGAGTGCTGAATGAGTTGAAAAGCAGAGGGGTTAAGGATGTTTCCTTATTCTGCGTAGATAGTCTTACAGGCTTCAGAGAAATTATAGGAGCTGTCTATCCAAAGGCACGTATTCAGCGTTGTATTATCCATCAAATTCGCAACAGCACACGCTTCGTGAGTTATAAGCATATCAAGGAGTTCATGAGAGATTTAAAAACTGTTTACCAAGCAAATACAGAGGAACAGGCACTGAATCAGTTAGCAATTTTCAAGGATAAATGGGGCAAGCAATATCCAACCGCAGTACGTAGCTGGGAAGAGAATTGGGATATACTAAGCACATACTATGATTATCCAGTTGAAATCCGCAAAATCATTTACACGACAAATGCGATTGAAGGATTGAACAGACAGTTCAGAAAAGTCACGAAAACAAAGACGGTTTTCCCAAATGATGACAGTTTGAGAAAGATGCTTTACTTGGCTATTCAGAACCTCAGCAGCAAATGGACACAGAGATGTCGAAACTGGGATATGATTCAAAATCAACTTGCCATTATGGAAGCAGTAGAAGCATAATGAGTAATGATAAAGGCATATAAAAATTAGATAATAGAAATCAAGCCTAAATTTCAGAAAATATCACTTCATTATCAGTAGATCACTTGTCTACGACAAAAAGATGGAATCTTCCATTTTTTTAAAAAATATGTATAATATAAATAGGCTATCTTTGAAAGATAGTGTTGTTATTGCACATACTGTAAATGATTTTAGCTAGTTTAGCGGTACATGCAACCTTGGCGGCTTATGAATTTAACGGGTTCAATTGCTGCCTTTTCTTTTGATAAAACTGATTGATGGGATTTACTTTCTTTAACCTTATATTACATGTGACCGCTAAATACAGTAGACATCGTAATTGCTTGTTTCCCTTCTTTGAGATAGATAAAATGATCACCATCCAGTTGTCCTGATTGACTGATATTTGGATCTAAGCCAAGATAAGCTATCAATGCTTCCCGTGTCTTAAATCACTTTATATCACCTATTTCTGCCAATATTCTAGATGCCAGGTTAGGACCGATTCCATCTATGCTTAAAATATGCTTAAAATATGCTTAAAATAAGATAATATTCATTTATCGTTTCCGCTATCTGAATTATTTTCCGTAGGGTTTTATCCGCATCGTTTCTGATCATCTCAACTTTCTCTAACAGGTCCTGTAATATCTTGACTTCAATATTATCATAATCGCATCCAGGGTATGTTTCATTCGCAAAAATCAAGCTTGAGTTTTTTTAGAATGGATACCTTCTTTTCGTTTTCTGGCAGATTCTAGCGGCGAAATGATATATTGTTTGATATCATTTTTTCAAGAAATCTTTGAAGTGGATGTGTGTATACACCTGTAGCTTCATAAACCACACAGACTTTCTCGCCAACTTTATCAGAAAGAATTTTAATATCTGTTTTTAAACGAGCGAATCCTTCAACATCATGGTTGATTTTATGTACTCCTCCAACTTTCTTATTATTCTTCTCAAAAAGAATATAGTGACTGTTTCCATTGGATACATCAATACTAATTATAGGTCCTTCCATCACTAGTTCCTCCTCACTAATATCATAGAGTTTACTTCCTGTATCTTGTTCCATATAGTTTCGTTGTACATACTGACTGAATCATAAACGATCGTCGTTTTAGATATAAGCTTATTCATAAACAAGAATAGGAAGAATGATGTTTTTTATTACTAACTCAAAGGTTTATAAAGCAAGCACGTCATTTCTTCTCTATCGACTTTATTCTGTTTGTATGCAACAAAAAGATAAAGCCAGGAATAATTATACACCCTGGCTTTCTATCATGAATATCAAATTTATAGTTGATTCTCTTTCCTACAGAAATTATTCTTTCTATTTCATATGGGTTATTCAATTCTATATTAAGCAGGTTGTTTTTCTTCCTGCTTTTATTATACGAAAAATCAGTATAACCCTTGATGAATTGGGCATACTGATAATACATAAACAAATGATGATTAGACAAGATTCGTCATCTACTATCTATACCTGTCGATTTTTACTTACACATAATTCTTCACATTCCTAATAGTTCAGTACAGATCATTGCTGTTTCAACAAGCGATATTTATTAAACATCATTATACTAAAAAGACCGTAATACGAGGATTGTTTTATCCAAATATTACGGTTCCTTTTTGAGATTCGAGACCGTTTGTTGAATCAGCAATCACCTATTCCTAGTTACAGCACCTCAGATCATTGATAAAGCGGGTATCACTTTTCATTTAAATTCATGAAAATCACCACGTTCAATCAAATCTGAATGGATTTAAAAGGAATATTCCTGCTCTGCAAGAATCACTTGCTGCATCTCTCCTTATTTCATAGTCTATCGATCTCTCAATGCTTTCTTTTTCTTCCATACCGCCAGGATAGCGATACATACTACACTCATTTCGAACAGAGAGGTATAGAAGCTTATATTGGTTCGATCTCCTGTTTCTACACTACCTGTATCTTTGTTCTGCTCATCCGTATCCGGTTTATTTATATCTGCTTTGAATTCTTTATCCTTTACGGTGATCGTTATCGTCTTCGTTGTGGACGCTCCTTCACTGTCTGTTACTTTATATGTAACTTCATATGTTCCGGCTTTTGTCATGTCTACTGTATTCTTGGCGATCTCGATCTTAGCTGTAAGGTCGCCATCTTCCTTGTCAGTAGCTGCCACATCCTTCTTTGGATCAAATGTGTCTCCTACTATAAGTGTTTTATCTTCTGCCTGAATAGTCGGAACTTCATTCAATTTTTCCATTTTTGGATTGACAGTGACTGTGATCGTCTTCGTTGTGGACGCTCCTTCACTGTCTGTTACTTTATATGTAACTTCATATGTTCCGGCTTTTGTCATGTCTACTGTATTCTTGGCGATCTCGATCTTAGCTGTAAGGTCGCCATCTTCCTTGTCAGTAGCTGCCACATCCTTCTTTGGATCAAATGTGTCTCCTACTATAAGTGTTTTATCTTCTGCCTGAATAGTCGGAACTTCATTCAATTTTTCCATTTTTGGATTGACAGTGACTGTGATCGTCTTCGTTGTGGACGCTCCTTCACTGTCTGTTACTTTATATGTAACTTCATATGTTCCGGCTTTTGTCATGTCTACTGTATTCTTGGCGATCTCGATCTTAGCTGTAAGGTCGCCATCTTCCTTGTCAGTAGCTGCCACATCCTTCTTTGGATCAAATGTGTCTCCTACTATAAGTGTTTTATCTTCTGCGTTGATTTCAGGGACTTTGTTTAATGGCTCCATCCTTTTCTTCCATGTTGCTACATATGTCGTAGAAGCGCTCACAGTCTCACTGATTTCAGGTGTCCATCCGGTAAAGAGATATCCGGTTCTTTCCGGAGTCCCTTTGAAGGAAGGCGTTTCAGCTCCATAGACCAGATCAGTCGTAATCTGATTTTCAAACACTTCTTCATCCTCTACTCCATCTGTATATGTTACAGTATAACGCGTTTTGACACCTTGTCCTGCCGGAATAGGAAAATAAACTTTTTCCCCATCTGCCAGTGTGATATATGTTTTTCCATTGAGTGGATACCATTTTCCTTCATCGAAATCAATAGCATCTGCATTCAAGGTCACTTTATAAGTTAATCGATACGTATAATATTTTTTATTTCCCTCAGTGGATTCTTCTGCATTCTCAAGCTTCCATGTAAAACCTTCTTCATCTTGTACGATCGATTCGGGTAATCCACTTACTGAAACGAATGGCGCAGAACCATCGAATACAGATAATCCTTTACCGTCAAGACCGCTCGTGATCGTTTCTGTAATCGCCTTAAACGCATCCACCAGATCATCAGAATCATCTGCATCATAAGCATTCTTCATTTCACTGGCAATATTGTTTTTTAAATATGCAGAGACTGTTGGTCCTCCCTGATAGGTCATTTCACGACTCGCACCGTAACAGATCGTATAGACAGTTGATTTGCCTTTGAGTGTTTTTGCTTCAGCAGCAGTAGCGTCGTTGATCGTTTCACTTCCTTTATCTCCGTCACCACCTACATGATATCTGGTGTTGGAGATGGTTACATGTGTATAAAAGATACAATTGATATCAGAGGTACAGTTCTTCAAATAATAAGTTGGTGCACCATCTGTCAGTACGATCGTATTCTTGCTCTCAATATCCTGAATCGCAGTATCATCAAATAGTTGGCTAGCCTGTTTGATACCTGCGTGTAGATTTGTTCCGCCATCCGCATATAATTGATTTATAGCATTATCTGCAGACGCTTTCCCATCTGCAGATGAAACATCCGTCCAATTTAAGATAATATTCGTGTTAGTAGCAAAATTCACGATAGCGAGATAACGTCCACTATCCGGCTCATCTCCTGCATACTTTTTAACGAACTCCTTGGCTGTGTTCTTTGCATTTATCAATCGTTGATAATCTCCCATACTTCCTGATGTATCTATCACGAGGATCGTTGCAGATTTCTTCGTGAGCTTGCTTAGATTTTGTTCTGTTACGACTTCCAAAGTAATATCGTAAGTGTTGTCGTCGTTTTCACTTTTGACAGCTGTTTTGTTAACGGAATGGATACCTTCTGGTAATGCTTGATCCAATTCACCCTCAACCCAAGTATTAGACTCGTTATAATAGCCGTTTTTAACTGTATCAGCATCGTTCATTGCCATTAAATCAGTTGGCAAAAACGATAAGCATAGGATACATGTAAGAAAAATACTAAAAAGTTTACTCATTTTCAATTTTCGCATAATTTCCCTCCTTAAATTTATCAATAAGTAGACTTTTTGAAATAAGTTATAAAAATTATTTATGTATGCCGATATTCTTATTTAAAGATAAAAAAACACTGGTAAAATTTGTAAATTTGTTTTAATATAGATGAAGAGAGGAGGTGTCAAAAGGTCTACTTTATGACACTTTGCTTTTCATCCTATATTCTTTTAAGCGTCTATAAAAGGTTGCTTTACTTATTCCGCATACTTTTAACACCTCCTCTATCGGAAGTTTTTTCTTTTCCCATTCGGAAACGAGTTTTCCAAAATTATCTGGTAATGCTATTTCTGGTCTGCCAAATTTTATTCCTTTTTCTTTGGCAACGGCAATACCCTGAGCCTGTCTTTTCCTTATATTTTCACGCTCATTCTGTGCTACAAATGATAGTATCTGCAACACAAGGTCAGCAATGAAAGTTCCCATCAAATCTTTTCCATTTCGTGTGTCCAGTAAGGGCATATCGAGCACACATATATCGATTCCTTTCTCTTTAGTTAGAATTCTCCATTGTTCCTGTATATCCAGATAATTTCTGCCTAGACGGTCTATACTCAGAATATAAAGTAAATCGCCGTATTTTAATTTTTTAACAAGTCTTTTGTATTGCGGACGTTCAAAACTTTTTCCAGACTGTTTATCTATGAAAATATTACTAGGAACTACGTCTCTATGTGTTAACTCAACTATTTGTCGTTCCTCATTCTGATCTATACTTGAAACTCTTACATATCCATAACTTTGTGCCATACTTCTTGGTCCTCCTTTTTGATGTAGTAATATATGAAACACTAAAAATAAAAAAACACCTCACCATAAAAGTAAAGTGCTTCGTCAATAAATATTATATTGTTTACAAGGAAAGTTTTTTCAAAGGAAAAACAAAAGAAAAAAGCAAAATGTTCCATCAGAAAATAATTTACTTTTAGAAGACATTATAAAAAAGATGATTAAAAAGGTAAATCAGCAATATAAAATCAGATTTCTGTTTTTCAATTTCTTTCCTTTTTATTATACACAATCATAACGCCATTGCATCTCAGATATTCAAGCAGTTTTCGTGTTTTTTTCTTGTAATCGTAGGTTGCTAATTCATCAGCAATTTCGGCTTCAGCACACTTTTCATATCTTATTTAAGTTATTTGCTTTAAACATTCAGTTTCCATTATCATTGTATTCTCTCCTCAACTATCTAAAAACTCCATGTAATGGCCAAATAGACAAAGTGAAGTGTCATGATGAAATATATGTGTGATAAGAGCTCTCCAATTTTTCTTAAAAAGAGGAGCACGAATAAGCCTTTGTGTCATGACCTTCACAAGTGAAAGCAATTAACTGTATTCTAATGATATGCTAAAAAGAAGATGTGTTCTTAATCTCGCTCTCTTTCCGCAAACGCTGAAATATATAAACGGAGATTCCGACTATACCTTTGGGCAATACGGAAAAAAGAGCAAGAAAATAACCCACACATAACATGAAGAATATATGAGCTAAGATATTAAAATATTCAGTTATGGTAGTACATGGGGCACTGTTTAGTCGTTCTTGAGTTTTTGGTAAATTGCTTAAAACACTTCATACACAATCCCTCGTATAATAGCATATAACCATTACCTTCAAACAATGAATACAACCTAATTTTGAAAACTGATTATTTCTTTTTCCATCATTGGATAAGATATGATTTTATCAGAATCTAAATCTTCCTTAAACATATCCACACCTATAATTTGGTGTCCGTTATACGTTGTGTAATAATATATTCCATTATACAAGTCGCAGCAAGAAGAATAGATGGTATATTCATATTCACCTTCACTCACCTCGCAAAGTCCCTTTTGCTGCTCTACTGATCCAAGGATATGAAAGAACTGACTCAAATCATTTTCGTCGCTTGTTGCATTGGATCGAGTAAAGGCAACACGAACAAATCGAGACGGACTTGATAAATCTCCAGGCAATCCAAATGCACCAAATCCGCGTGAATACGGGGCAAGATTTAAATCCTTTGAAAATGTATTTTCTGGTTGCTTATTGGTCAAATACATGTAGTCATTCAACCTAGAAATCTGTTCTTTAAATGGTGGATTGTTGGTTAAAACATGTGTAGGATTATCATATATATGCATACCATCTTTCATACATTCTATAACAATGCTGTCTGTGTCATCGCTAATCATATAATGCAATTGTGCAGGTGGAAGTTTACTGTTGAAGGCGGTATTCACTACATTAGTATGTTCAAGTAATTCCTTGACTTCTTTAATATTCGCACATTGAGACAATACCCATGGAATAAACTCAAAGGATGTAATGTTATCCCTTCCATCTACATGAGCATTAAAATATGTATTTCCGACAAAATTTAATCCTGCCATTCCTACTCCTTTTTCGTTTATGGCATCGTAGTATAATGGATAATCTCCTACAATATATGCCATACCTATTATAGCATAATGTTTTCCTTGTTTATTAGTATGGCGAAACTTAAAATTATAATTTCTGGGCGAAACGGTAATTTTCTCCCCATAGGAAAATTCGTAGTCTAAATTTCTTCCAAAAAATTGTTTAAATCTCAGTACTGTACACATTGTTGATTCCTCCTTACGCTTAAGCTTAACATATTGAATTAGTACTGCTTACCAGAACTTCAGGGTAGATGAAGTCTAATTGTCTTGGATGCAATAAAATAATAAAACCTCTTTAATATAATGTGATTTTGAAGCCCTAGATTCTTCTTTTCTCAATTCTCCTCAACGTCATTCTGCTTACCATAATCATGTATATCAGCCATACTGACTTATTCTCTTACCATTGAGCGTCTTCCTGAAACACCAGAGGTAATCTAGCTTATGGCTAAGAAGATATGATTAAAAGTAGAGAAAATGGCACAGTCCAGACGGAGCCTGCAATTGTGTCAAAAAATATTTGTGATTTGAATATAAAAATGAAGCAGTTAATATTTCCAAATAACACACCCTATTTTTAAAATATAATGAATTGCTTTTTAATTTTTTTTGTTGTTTCATAAGATAAATCTCCTTTTAGTTCTAATCTCAATTTAAAAGCTGATTTACTACTAACAGGAATTGTTCTCCATAAAAGTTTTAATAACCAAAGGTGTGGTGGCATTAGTATTTACAATATTGTCATTTATATTCAAAGGTAACCAATTACATAAATCAACACTTGAATGGGACAAATATTTTTTGAAAATAGAATCTACTTTCAAAAGTATCTAATTTACTATTTTTACCCTGTCTCAAAGATGATTTGCTTGACATTTTTTCTTAATATTTGTATTATGATGATGTATTCCTTAGAATACACCTACTGGTTAGTTCAATCAAAGCATCCTTGTAGATTCATACGTGGATGCTTTTTTTGTCCTAAAAAGCAAATAAAGGGCGGAGATATATGGAATATAATTTTTCTCTTCATATGTCAAAGGAAGGAACTTTGACATATGAGATAAAAATCATCCTCAGAAAGTGTGTGATATTCTCACACGAAGGAGGAAAAAACTATGAAAGTATTTGGCTATGCCAGAAGAAGTTCGTCAGAAAAAAGTAAATCGAACTACAGCATAGAATCACAAAAACGTGTATGCAATGAGCTTGCTGCAAGAGATAACAGGACGATTGAAAAATGGTATATTGATGAAGGATATTCCGGAACAACCTTAAAGCGTCCCCATATGCAGGAGATGTTGAAGGCCATAGCTGCAGCGGATCAAGAAATAATCATCTATGTCTGGTTAGCATCCAGATTATCCAGAGATGCGAATCATTGCAACTCTCTTCGTTATGTTTTTAGCAAGTACAATGTCACCGTCATCTCTGATAATAGAGATTGGGCTAGTTTAGAAGATATCGAATTACATCCGGATAAGACGATCGGTCCACGGATCATTACACTTTCCGATGAAACAGAAGTGCATCGTGATCGTAAGAGAACACGTATAGGTCTAACCACATCAGCTTACAAAGGTAATTACACAAAAGGAGGAAAGATGCCACCTACCGGATATCTATTTAAGAATAATCCAGGTGAGAATGCTAAAGGAAGAAAAGTAGAAATCGATATTGCATATGTCGAAACGATGCTATATATCCTAACTCAGATTCATGATTACAAAAGATCATTGGACTCACTGGCAATCGAATTAGATTCCAAACAGGCTTGTGGAGTACACTGGTCTTATACAAAAATCTACAGAGCAGTCACGGATCCTATCATATATGGAAGACTCTTGACATCGTATGTTGACATACGAGATCATTCTCCGGCATATTGTTCACAGAAATATTACGAAGAGATACAGAAAATATTGCATGGGAGAAGGAAAGAATATCATTACAAATATCTATTCAAAAATCTAATCAAATGTGAAGACTGTGATTGCTGGTGTAGTGAGATTCCTACGATCCACTATCCGCGCAACGGAAATAGAAAAGGAAGAAGAGTCTATAAATATTATTATTGTCCTAGTTGTAAAAAGAGGATCAACGAACAGATCCTTTTAAATAAAATAATCCATCATATCAATGAAATTCTGGATGAGACTACGAATTTTGAAGTTGTAGAAGGTATCTCCAGAAGGATAGGCAAAATAGGGAAACGATTAAAATTCCTTGACTTTGAATATGAAGAGGGTTACCTCGATGATGATTCTTATATCGCAGAGCGCAAGAAACTGCTATCTAAGAAAAGGAATCTAGATAAGGATATGAAAAGATTGAGAAATAAAGCAATAAAAAAATTCAATGAGTATACATATTTAGAACAAAAACAGATCATCAAAAGATCATTCCTTTGTATTCATTTAGATTTGAATACCAAGACCATCATCAAAATTGAAAAATTAGAGAAGTGAATAACAGAAGGCAGATGCAGATATTGCCATTTTAATTTTTTGAAAAAAAGGTTTACAATTCTATATATAGGGTATAAAATGTAGTTGACCAGAGGTGTCGAGGTCGAGGAGATAATATTTTGTTTTATCATCCGTTCTCCCTCCATATATCAAATAAGTCGATAATTATCGGCTTTTTTTGTGCTTTTTGAAAACTTGACCAACGATTTGACCAACTTTATGGCTGTACTGAAGAACACCTGCGTGTTTTGACAAAAGCGTAGCTTTCTTTACAGTTAAGGGTATTTCTTATTGCCCTTATAGGCTTCCGATTCTATAGCCTCTCAAAAATTACAGAGAACCCTACCGTTTTTTTATACAGAAATATGCAGCATAAGAGAAAGTGCGCAAATGCAGGCTGTCTACATGCTGCCATCGCTATCAATACGCTGATGCACATCTTATTTTATTCTTATATCGCAGAGCTTTAAGATCTAAACTCAAACTATTCTATCCCTCTAAGCGATATGTTCGCCCTTCAGAAAGCGTTTATAAAACAAAGGAGATGCCGTATAATACATTTGAAAATGGTGATAAGTAATCAGCGGGAGTCATGGAGCAAGCTTGATTTTCGCTTTTTCTTATCAGGATGTGCCTTATGAAAAAAACAAAGCGTATTCTTTTATCATAAATCATGGAATACTTTGCGGAATACCAGCAGCAGGTACCATCCTTTTTACGTTTTTCACCTCGAAATAGCCATGCGGTTCCCCGGACAGCATCGCATTATAAAAGCGTATGAATTCCGGTATGCTTCCTCTCTCTACCGTACCGGCTTTCACAATACTCATTGGCACTTCATACATAATCTGGTCAAAGTCTTCGCTGATCTGCGGTGGCAGCGTTAACCTGCATTCCTCAATATCAAAGGTATACATCAGCTGATCCTACTGCTGCCTCCCTTTTACTATATCGAATGTCTGCAGTATTGTATTGCAATGTTTAGGTAATCTGTAATTTATGGAGCTGCAGGACAATCACAAATGGCAAATTTCTCACAGCCATGTCTCTGCTTCTAAACATCAGAAGACCGATCTGGAGAAGGATTCTTAACAGATAAATCCCAGAATCATGAAAAAAGGATCCATATCATCGTAAAAAAGATGAAAGTGACCCTTTTTGTTTATCCTGTTGTTTTTTCGTCAAAGCAGGAAGAGATCTTCAGTAACCCCAATCTTCTGCAGGTTGTGCGAAAGCTTCAACTGCTGATAACTGCTTTCTAAACGTGTATGGACTTATCAGCGAAGCATTGTTTTTGCTGCGACTGCGAGAACCTTTGGATTTTTATGATACGGTGTCACCGGGCACAGCTTCTTCTCAATACCAAGCAGTCCGTAAACTGCCATACGTGCTGCGCGTACAGAATATTCCTCCGTGAATACCATATCCTCCGGAATCTCCACAAATTGTGAAATCATGGCAAAATTGGTAGAGCCGCTTGGGATAACCAGCGGACGATCACTCATCGCTCTTGGCTGGAATTGTGAATCGATATACGGCATCATGCATGGGATGACGTTCACTACGGATTCCATGATATCCTTCGTATTCTCTTCAAAATGCAGATGGTGAATCAGCTCCATCAGGATTTCCTCACCGCTGCACTCCCGCATCGGTTTTTTCACGTAATCACCAAGCGCATCCGTATACAGGCCATAGCCCCAGAAAATTGTTGTATTGGCATCCTGTGCCTTGAAATGTGGCTGTGCTGCCACTACAATGGACATCAGCCAGCTGGAATCCTTAAAGGTCATAAGTGCACCACTGCCCGGAATATTGCCGGAGAATTGCTCAATCATTTTCAGCATCCTGTTCCCTTTCATCGTGACAGTGAAGCTCTCCCAGTTGGTCTCCTCCGGCTTACCAAAGAATGGCGTTGGATCGCCCAAAACCGGCTTCTTTTCTGCAACTCGTTTCCACAGCTGCGCTGAAATCGGATCCTTTGGTTCATAAGGTGCCGGTGTTTTAAAATCACCAAGCGTTGCACAATCTGTCATACAGCCATTTGTCATAATACATAAATCACTGTCCTCCAGATGGATGGTGCGCTGTTTTCCATTTTCCAAGAGATGAATATCTGTAACTGTTACACTGTCTTCCTTAAAATCCAGATCCTCGACAACAGCACGAATGCTGAAATCCACACCAAAGCCCTCCAGATATACCTTTAACGGAAGAATCACAGATTCATACTGGTTGTATGGTGTTCTGGTTACTCCCTCAAGCGTTTCAATGCGTGGAAACTCCAGAATCATACGATTCATATACCGGCGGAATTCAAATGCACTAGACCATTTCTGAAAAGCAAAGGTTGTCTGCCACATATACCAGAAATTTGTAGTGAAGAAATGCGGACTATCCTTAAACCACTGTTCAATGGTTACATCATCCAGCTTTTCTTCCGGTGTTGCAAGCAGCTTTGTCATCAGAAAGCGGTCGGTATTGTTAAACTGCATGCTGCGCACATCCTGAATCACGCCATAACGATCCACCAGTCTTGCCTGCGCATGCGTTGGATGCAGGTGATCAAAATTCAATATTTCTTCGGTCACACTTTTTCCCGGCCAGTCCAGAGAAGGAATGGAGGAAAACAAGTCCCAGAAATTCTCATAGGTTTCCTCATTCAGCATTCTGCCCCCGCGGCAGACAAACCCATTCTGCATCGTCCCTGCACCGTCATTGCTTCCGCCAAGGATGCTCATCCCTTCCATGATATGAATATTCTCTCCATGAAAGCCGCCATCCTGAATAAGGTAAGCCGCTGCCGATAAGGAAGCCAGACCGCCGCCAATCAGATAGGCCTGCCGTTCCCCTTCTCTTCCGCTGCTCACCATGCTCTGGGCACTCTGTTCGCGTTTCTTCGTAACATGACGCACTGCCGTTGCTGCTGCAATACCCGCTGCAGCAGCCGCTGCACCTGCAGCAAGTTTCTTTGTCTGTCTCTTCATACAAATCTCCTCCTATGTTTTGATATACATATGCTACTTCTATCTGGTTTCAGTATAGCGCGTTTTCATGCCTGTGTATTTATACAGTTTTAATACTTTGTCTGTTTTCCTTTAGTATATGAAAAAAAGCGAAAGCCATGCGCCTTCGCCGTCACATATTTAACTTTTTACGCATGCGTTCCGAGTTACTCGCATACATCAGTGCAGCTTCCTTATCAATTCTGCCCTCTTCATACAGCTTCATAAGACTCTCATCCATGGTTATCATGCCCTGATCCCTTCCTGCAATCATGGAATTTTCCAGCTGATGAATTTTTCCTTCCCTGATTTGCGTACGAATCGCCGGATTGACAATCATAATTTCAAAAACAGGTATGATACCCCCATCTGTGGCCGGCACCAGCTGTTCACTGATAACAGCATGCAGCGTCATGGACAGCTGTACGCGAATCTGCTGCTGCTGTTCACTTGGAAATACATCAATCATGCGGTCAATGGTATTGGCTGCCCCCATGGTATGAAGGGTCGATAAAATTAAATGTCCGGTCTCTGCGGCAGTAACTGCCGTATTGATCGTCTCAAGATCCCGCATTTCTCCAACCAGTATGACCTCCGGGGCTTCCCGCAGGGCAGAACGCAGCGCGTTTAAATAATCCTGTGTATCGTGATACACCTCCCGCTGAGAAACAATACTTTTTTTATGGGCGTGCAGATATTCAATCGGATCTTCTATCGTTATGATATGTACGTTGCGGCTTTCGTTGATTTTATCAATGATGCAGGCGAGCGTCGTTGATTTTCCGCACCCAGCCGGCCCGCTTACCAGAATCATTCCCTTTTTCACCGCCGCAAGAGATGTGATGACCTGTGGTATATTCAATTCAACAGGATCAGGAAGTTCAAAGCGGACAACGCGCAGAACCGCTGCCTGCGAATTTCTCTGCAGATAGACATTGCAGCGAAACCGCCCGACATCCGGTATGGAAAAGGAAAAATCATCATCCTTTTTTTTGAGAAAATCCTCATAGGTATTCTGCAGCGCATACTGATAAATTTCCTGAATCAGCTGAGCTGTGTCATTGGGCATCAGCCTGGTTTCCTGCATGGAGTGAATTTCTCCATTGATTTTAAAGGCATATGGATGCCCTGCTACTAAAAATATATCCGAAGCATCCCTTGCGATTGCTTCCTTCAGCATCTGTTCGATTGTCACCATCACAGTGCATCTCCCTTCGTAATTGTTTTCCATGCTTTTATATGAACAGCACTTCCCTGCTTCTGCAATCTCAGCTGCAGCTGCTGTGCATCCTGAACCGGTATTGTCACAAGCAGCTCATCCTGCTCCCAATCCGTTTTCATCGCATATTCCTGCAGCAGCGACTGCACCCTGCTTTGTTTCAGACTTTGCTGCAGGGTTTGCTTTGGATACTGCCGGAGTTCATCAATCAGCAGCTGTGCTCCCGCATCACTTTTGGCAACTGCCTCCTGATACAGCTTCTCTCGCTGTGCAATTTTTTCGTTTTGTAATGAGCGTGTGTACGAAAGTACTGACAAGATCATCATACACAAAACGACGAAAATCATGAAGATACTGGATGCTCCCAGACCAATCTGCACGCCGCGCTTTTCAAGCTTCATTTTTGAACGCCCCCTTCCAGCAGAAAGGGAAGACGTACAAGCTCTTTGTCATCGCGGTAAATACAAAGCTCACAAAGTGCCCGACCACTTTTTTCAACCGCTTTCTTCTGTTCAATTTCAACCCGATAATATCCTGCCTGCGAAGATGACCGGTTTCCGTTCTCATCCAAGTAAAAGATTTTCTTCTGCATTGCCTGCTGTACCTGGGGAATCTTTCGCTGTGCCACCAGATTTTCTCCATATTGCAGCGCATTCCGCGTATCTGCAGCCAGATTATTTTTATCCTTTGCCGTTCCCAAAACGAGCACACAAACCGCACTCGCCAGGGTAAAGAAGAAAAGCACAAAGATGAGCTCCATCAGAAACGATATCGATTTATTTGCATGACTCTCCCGCATAGCGCTTCCTCCTTACTCACTCTTCAGCTCCATCATCATACGGCTGGCTTTCCCCTGCTCATCGTGGATGCTCACTTGCAGCAGACCTCCATTTTCCTGTGCTTCAAAGTCATAAACGGTAAACAGTGATGTCCCTGCAGAAAGCATCGGCTTCACTTCCTCACTCGCATACAGCTCCCGCAGCTTTCCCTCATATTCATATATATAGGTAACAGTACGTTCTTTCTTATCGTGTATTACAATCGCATCCGTGTCCTCCAGCTGTCTCACAGATACGGCCCCGTCTTCGTCCGCACTTCTGATTTTTGCGCGTAGATATGCCAGGGGTGTATGCATACGCTCGACCTCTTCCCCCTGCTTAATGATAGCCTGATAGCTTCCGGCCTGAAACAGAAGCACCAGAAACGCACAGATTACAAATACAGTAAATAACGATAGAGAGAACAAAATATCAATGGAATGTCGTTGTCTCATGGCTGTTCACTCCTTGGATACACATCCGTATCCGGCATGATATTTGCCCCGATGTAATGATAGCGGATGCGATAGGCATCCTCCTGTATATACAAACCATAGTGCTGCTTCAGATACTCCAGCGACTGGGGGTATGCGCCCTCGATACTGTAGCATTCCAGTGCTGCCTTCTGAATTGCCTCCTTAGCACGCTGTGCATCCTCCCTGCTGAGTCCGCTGTCAGCTGTCGAAAATCCGTAATAGAGCATGACCAGGATTCCCATGAACATAAAAAGCTGCAGACCCAGCATTTTTTTCTTATGTTTCATCATCCGATGGATGACATAATGCTCATCAGCGGCAGCATGACAGAGAGCAGAATGATTCCTACGATTACAGATAAAACAATCACAATGACAGGTTCAATGGTATTCAGGAAGGTTGAGATACTGGTATCCACATCCTTCTCGTACAGGGTGCTCACCTTCTGCATGACCTCATCACTTTTCCCGCTGTGAAAGCCGGTGATGATCATACTCGCATATACTCCCTGATAAAGCGCCTGCTCGCGCAGACATTGCGAAAAGCTTTTCCCCTCCAGCATATCACTGCGGCAGGCATCAATTTTCTTTTGAACCGCCTCATCCCCGACAACATCTCTAAGATACCCCAGCGCCTCCTCCATTTCATACCCGCTCGTAATGAACAGCGACAGGGCATAGGTCATTTTCGCCATGACCATGTTATGGTAGAGCTGCTTTGTCATAAACAGATGGGAAAGGAACGATTTTCCTCCTGATTTTCTAAAGGTCACTGCAAGTAGAATCCCCCCCAGCAGGAACAGTGTCAGTATGATAAAGGAGGCTGTGGCAAACAGCTGTCCAAAGCGCATCATGGAGGCGGCCGTCCCCTGAAGGGCAGCTCCCATATGCAAAAGAACCTTTTCAAATATCGGCAGAACCTTCCATACGATAATGCCGACTACCGCCCACATCATCAATAACAGAATCGAGGGATAGGTCAGTGCCTCCTTCAAGGATTGCTTCAGGTCACTGCTGCGCTCATAATATAGCGCCAGCTCCTTCATAACATTATCGAGATGACCGCTGATTTCCCCGATTTCAACCATTTTCTTGGCATACGTGTCGAAATACGGAGCCTCTTCCAGCGCCGCGCTGAAGGAACCCACGACATGTACCTTTACCAGCAGACATCCGGCTGCCTCCTTCATATGCGGATTCTCCGTATCGTCCCCTATGATTTCCAGCCCCTCCTCGACAGATAGTCCGCCTGCGAGAATCATCGACATCTGGGTACATAAATCAAACATTTCCTCAGAGCGTAATGTTGTATGTGTCATACCGTTTTCCTCCTAGTAGTAATACTTATCTTCATAGTCATCTTCATAATCAATGTCACTGGCATCAAAGGTTGGATCCATACGGCTCCATTTCTTTGCATGCAGCAGAATATCGGGATTGATCCATCCCTTTCCCTCAATATATACCTCAACCCAGGCATGATATTCAATCGTGGTATTTCCCGTTACCAGTCTGGTTGGAATCTGCTGGCTGCGCAGCATCGCCGCAAGCAGAGCCGCATAATCAAAGCATATCCCTTTTTTGCTTTCCAGTGTTTCATCCACGACAGGAAGCACATAAATATCCTCTACTTCCTTCGCCTTTTTGGAATCATAGCTGATGTTATCCACAACATAATTATACAGTGTTGCAATCCGCTTCAATACGGTATCATCATCCTTCGTCAGATCAAAGGCTTTTTTTACAGCTGCTGTATGACTGTCATAGTTCACCGTCTGATTTGGATATAAAAACGGTATCCGCTCATTTTCAAGCTTGACATCCACTGACAGGGTCAATGTGATCGTATAGGTTTTCCCGGAACGATTTTCGAGTACCTTTACCAGATATGTTCCGCTTCCCTGCTCAAAGGGAAAGGTTTCATATTCGTTTTCCTTTGTAAAATCATATGCGATGTTTCCTACACCGTCCTTGGTTATCTGGAGGCGCATCCTTTTTTCAGGCTTGTGCAAAAGCTTGGCCTGCAGATATCCGCTGCTTGTATTGCTGTAATCGATTTGTACCAGTCCGCTGGAATCCACAGCCACCTGCTCTCCGGGGCTGCTGGGCAGATGAAGCTCAGACATTTTCGGACTCGGTGATGGTTCATATTCGCTTGGATACTTCTTACCGTCTTCCTTGCCTGCACAACCGCTGATCAGCAGCAGAGCTGTCAGAAAGCATAGAAAACGTCTGAATTTCATGCTCATACCGCTCTCTCCTTGTTTTGATTATTATAGCATTCTTTTCATCAGGAGAAAAGCTTTCTTACCATATGCCCACAATGAGAAAAGCAGGAGGCAGAAAGTAAAACAGAAACAACTATCTGCATACAGCAAAAAGCTATATTCGCTACCAGAATACAGCTCGTTCCAATTTTCATTGCATTCTGTTTAGGATTATACATTTTGAATATTAATGACAGTATACTATTTTGCCAGTGCATTTTAAAACAGCGCATTCTCCTGATCCGTGTCCTTATTCACCGTTATTGTATCCACTTCACACGATATGTGTCTTAAGACCAGAGTATCCTTAGAAGCAATTATATCTGTTACTTCCGATCTTCTTCTGTTTTATAATAGTGGAAAGCCATGTTTGCTTCCGGCTTATTTATGATATCAAGTCTACATAATCGAATTTAATAAAGTAATCCATATTTTAATTATTTTTCTTTCCCTTCCAAAAGCTTGTTCATGTAACTATCGTGTTTCAATTTGCTCCGCCATCATGTTTGTTTCATCTAACTTTAAACATATACAGAATGTTTCTCATCACTGATATTTTCAATTTTGGCGTATTTATCTCTTAAATCAGGATTTAATTTAATATTAGTCATATATTGTCAAAAAACGATTGATGAATAACATAATTAACCCTTAACACATTTTTTTAAATTTAAGAAAACTATATACAGATTACTCAAATAAATCATCAATCGTTAACAGAATTGCACAATCTATTTCTGCTTGTCGTTTTACTGGTTCCGTATATCCGGATTTACTTACAAAATATAAATATATTTCTTTGATATTTGGAAATGCTTTAGTAGCATTTACGAGATCGGTATATTCTTCAAGAGGCATAGGACTAGATGTGAATTTACACTCCATAAAGATTGCTTTTTTTCCACTTCGATCAATTGCTAAAACATCAACATCATCTTGTGCTTTGATACTTGGATTATTCCCCCACCATTTTCCTATAGAAAATGGAATAAAAGGAAGTTTTCTTTGCTTTGCCTGATGAATTAAATATTCTTTACATACACCTTCAAACACATCACCCATAAGGTTTGAAATATCATTCATAATTTCTTCAGCAGCGTCTTTTGCGCCTAACATTGCATAATAAGCGTTGTTTGTAAATTCATAGCGAAACCAAAATCTTAAGAAGTTATCTTTTATTACATAAATTGATTTTTTAGATTTATCGTTTTCGCCACATGGAACTCTTTTTTCAATCAGGTGTAATGTTTGAAGCGTTGTTAAATACTTAGAAACTTTTGTTTGACTCTCGTATATATAATCTGCAATTTCGATGATTCTGTTTCTTCCATTCGCGATTGCAGAAAGTATGGAATTATAGGTGTTTGTTTCTCGTAAATCTGCTTTCAATAAATTTTCAGGTTCTTCATATAAATAGGAACCATTTCGAATAATTTTAGATGCTATATTTTCTCCAATGGATTTATCAGCATCAAATGCTTCTAAATATCTTGGAATACCACCTAAAACACCATAAGCAATCAACTTATCTTCATTGCTATAGTTAGGAAAGAAATTACTGCTTTCTAAATAATCGAATGGTATTATTTCAAGGGTTGCCGTTTGCCGATCATGTAATGGACTTTTTCTTCCCATGATTTCATTCTCCATGACATTAACTGAAGAACCACAAAGAACTAAAAAGATATTTTTATTCTTCCAGCTATGATCAATGGCATGTTGTAGAAGTGATTTAACAGAAGGGTTTTCTTCAATGATATATGGAAATTCATCAATAATAAGTGCAGTTCGATTCTGTATTTTATTACCAATATACACAAAAGCATCTTCCCAGCTTTTAAATGATGAAATAAATTGCTGATCAAAATAAAGTTGTATTGTTTTTGAGAAATCTTCTAAATTTAATGCATCATTTTTTTCACGTGCAGGAAAAAAGATTGCATTTGTATGTTTTGAAAATTCTTGAAGCAATGTTGTCTTACCAACTCTTCTTCGACCATACATGACTAAAAACTCAAACTTTTCACTTTCGTATAATTCATTCAAATAGTTTAATTCAGCTACTCTTCCTAGCATAGTATCCCTCCTGTTTCGTTTATACACTCATAAACATTATACTCTAAAGTATATAAATATTCAAACGCTATAAACTCTCTTTTTACATAGGACTTCCCTCTTTCCGCATGGTTGTCACCTGTAAGTGCCACTGCGCCCTGATTATTTAAGCCTGTCTACTTGTTCCACCCCTTACGCACGTACCCTCACGAGTTCGTTGGGCTTCCTTTGCGTTTGGCTGCACCCTTAACGCCATAAGTCTTTCACTCATGTAAAGTAGTTATCATCTCCTGATTTTTGAACAGTTCTTCCTATTAGATACGTATTCAATTTGCATCAGAATTACGAAATCTGTATGTGTAACTGCCTGTCACAAGAAAAGCTATATTCGCTACCGAAATACAGCTCGTTCCAATTTTCACTGCATCCTGTTTAGGATTATATATTTTGGATATCAATGACAGTATACTATTTTACCAGTGCATTTCAAAACAGCGCATTCTCCTGATCCGTGTCCTTACTCACCGTTATTGTGTCCACTTCACACGATATGTGTCTTATAGACCAGAGTCTCCTTGGAAGCAGTTATTATATCTGTTACTTCCGATCTTCTTCTGTTTTATAAAAGAGGAAAGCCATGTTTGCTTCCAGCTTATTTATAAATACCCATCCACGTTTGTCTGTTTATCATAGGATGTATGGAAAGGAGGCAGATATATGGCAAAGGTTATCGTATATAATGTATATACGCAGGCATTGGAAACCTTCTATCTGGAGGAAAATGATCCAATGCCGTATGCATACGATCGAACAATGCTGGTGAGAGAATTCAGAGGATCATCGCGATCCAGTGTTCTATGGACAACAAATGCGGCAATGGAAGCATGGAATGCAACACGAAGAACCTATGGAGCCCCCATACCTTTTCGATATGCATTTAAACGAATCTGGGAAGGCGGACATGGGAAGCAGTCACAGCATTATGCAGGTGTTTCCTTCGATGTGGGACAGGCATTGACGCAGGCAGAGCGTAACAGAATCTGGAATACTGCGAACAATCTTGGTGTCTGGGTTTATGTGGAGCCTATTTACATGACACCGACCTGGTACTACCTACTGTTAAGGAAACAAAGTTCTACTTAAAATGAAAAAAGTAGAGATTTCGAGGTCTCTACTAGAGATTTTTGGATAATTTAAGATATTTTACATAATTCTATTCCCACTTTTTGAAAATTTTTTAAAAAGTGGGAATAACTATGCTTGTAAAGTTTAACCTAAATTTGTTCGACTGTGTTTTTTATTTCTTCTAATTTATCATGCACATCTGAAATTGAATTATATAATCCAATGCCTTGCATATCGTCTAATTTTGAATGAAGTTCATCTATTCCATCGTTAATGGAATCTAATTTCTCTAAAATTTTATTTAATACTTCTACTATTTCATCCATAAGATTACCTCCAATTTTTCGTAAAATATTTTATTGTTTCTTTTAATTCATCTCTAAATTCTTCTAAATCATTAAAATCAATCACTTTATCATCTAACAATTCTAAAATGTTGTTTATCATCCTAGATCTTCGCATATCAATTACTACACCAATTTTTCTTTTATCTTTATAAATTTTATTAGGAAAATTCCAAAAGTTTTTGGCGAAAGATCCATCTCTTAGTAATATCTCAATATACTCTTTACTTAGATTTGCAATATAATTTTTTTACCAAACGGGTATTTTTTCCAAAGAATTTTTCAATCTTTTTCATTTACTTCATACATAATTTTGTTTTCCTTTCCTATAAAAAATTTTGATTTTATTATTCATCCAATTCTTTTATCAAAATAACGTTGCGTTCATATTTTTCATTTAACAAGTCTATTTCTACATAAGTCATTAACATATCATGAAGTTCAGTTTGTCCTGGTTGAATACAAATCGTATTATTTATTCCGTTTATCCATTTACCTTTTTGTGTATCAGGGCATTCATGAATATGTCCATGTAATGATAATAATGGCTGTTTTTCCTTTAAGAAATAGTAAATATCAACTGAACCAATATCTAAATCTTGATATTGCAATTGTCCTAAGTGTAAACTTGCTGGAGGCATATGCATTATATAAATTGTTTCTCTTGGCTTTGTAGATACAGGTAGGTTATTTAAAACATCATACATATGTGGTAATTGGGTTGTGGAATATTCCAACCAATCATAAATTTTATCATAGCCATACATATTAGATATTCCTGCGATAGGACTTAATTGTCGTTGAGGAATATAACCCATCTCTGTGATTACTCTGTCTTTGCATCCAAATGGATGATCCAAAATATAGTTCATGCCGATGAATTCATAATCATCAATTATCACTTTTTTACCAGCTATGTTATAAACATTATCGTAGTTTTCACATACACTATCAAACAACTCATCTAAAGCTTGCAAGTCATCATTACCAAACATACAAAGATAACGAATCTGATGTTCTTTCAATTCTTTAAAGTAATCATTTAAAAAACCTTTAATAAACAATGGTTGTTCTTCATGTCTATTGCATTGCTTTAGTAACATATCTCCACCATTGATAATGACATTAATTCCTTTATTTACTGCAACTTCTAATATTTTTCTATATTTATCTTTATCTCCATGTAAATCCGTAACATATAGAAATTTCATTTTCTTTTTACTCCTTTCCACATTTTAATAAAAAGAAGGATTTGCATCCTCCCATACTTTTAGCGTTTCTCCAATTGCTTTTTTCTTTCAATAACTTTACCAATTCTTAGATTGATTTGTTGGATAATTGCTTGAATTCTTGGCTCATCCATTAGTGGATTACTTTTAAGTATTTCTTCTACTTCTTTTTCAAATCCTTCTAACTTATTAGTCTCTAACCAAGTTAAATTATCTACTAGCTCTAACTGATCATCTGGAGAAGGTTTAAATGGTTTAGACTTATAAGTAGTACCAATCCTAGTTGTTGGCTGCGTAGCCCATAAAGAACTTCCGCTATCAAATATAGGAGCAATTCCAGTCCATTCCAATGTATTCACATTTCTAATCGCACCAAAGTTACGATAATGACGATCATAATTCGCAATAATATAGTCGCATACAATCATTTTATCAATTTGTAACTTGGCATTTGGTATATTAAGAGAGTTACATGCTTCTAAAAAATGTGTGTATAAAGAATCGTTTCCTCTTTGCTTGATTGTTCGATCAATATAGTAAGCAGAAACTAATTCTTCATCTGTATTTACCATGGTAGGACAAGCTGAATAGTACATACCATTTTCTTGAATTAATTCATAAGGAACATAGTCTTCGTTCTTAAGTATTCTTTCATATAGCTTTGTTGCGATAATTTCATTAAAAGGTTCTTGATTGTTAAAGCTATTTCCACCTTTGACAAGATAACGAATGCCATTTATGATTTTCCATTTCTTTTTCAAGTTTCCATCACTTGAGTTATCTGGGCTGAAAATATCCAAATCATCAGAATAATTAATTTGACCCATCAATAATTTTCCCATATCTTCACTAAAATCATTTTCAAAGAAATTAATATCATTCCACTCAATTTTAGAATTTTCTTCTTTAATCCAATATTGATCGCTTAAACTAAGACCAAAGCATCTTTCAAGCAATTCTACAGAAGAATGAATATCCATTTCTGCCATTACTTCTTTAAATCTGCTTCTAGAAGCAGGGATTGAACGATCCTTCCACCAGTTATTCAAAGCTTTTTTTGTGATACCAGTTTTATATTCAATGATCCCTAAAGGAGCAAAGTTAGGTTGAATCACACGAACAATCTTTGTAACAGCATGTGTTTCGTTATCGTATGAAAACTCTAAAATTTCAATATTTTTGTTCATCAATATGTAATTCATTTAGCTCACCCCTTTCTTAGTTGATTGTTATGACCATTATAACATATCTAAACAATTCTTTCATTATGCTCATAAAAATACTCTTGAAGAAATATCATATTATCTGTTTGTTCACATTTATATACTTACGAGTATAATACTCGTAAGTATATAAATAATTTTTTTATGTTCTTTTACAGTGATTAAATAGTTTTTTTAGAAAAACACATTTTTCTGAGTTTTCAGATGAATTTTTGCACATTTTTCCGTACTTTTTGGCATCCAATTACACATTTTTCTAAAAATTATGATTTTCATCTATATCGTAAGACTTTTTGAATGCTAAAAAATACCAAATCACGATTTGGTATTGAAACTTTAAACAATAATAAATTCTACTGTCTTAGATAAATTGCTTTCTTATTTTTATAAGGTCTTTTTATATCACCTTCAACTTCTAACTTTTTCATTTGTTTCATAAAGACACCTTTATAAGAATACGTATATCCTTGATTAAGTAAAGCTTGATGAACACTTTTCAAAGAAAACATTTGATCTACCACTTGTTTTTCAATTTCCTCAATGATTGCTTTACGATATGTTTCTTTTTCTTCATCAACTATCATAACATTTGCATCAATCTTATCTAAAAAATATCCCTTGAAATGAAATACAATTTGATTATCATGCACAACAATTTTATGAAATAATATCTGCAATTCTTTCTTACTATAATCCTGTTTCGCAATCATTTCATCTATCACATCTACTGCTGTTGTAAAGCGTTCTTCATGTAATGAGTAACTCTCTATTTCTTTTTCTAATAACTCAATATTTTCTTCATACTCTTTTATCATTTTTGCTTTTTCATCAATTAAAGATTGATATGATTCTTGTATAATTTCATAATGCTCAGGTTGAGCCATACTTTCTCTCATCTTATTTTCAATCAATTGTTTGACTTCTAACTTGAACTGTGTAATTTTTGTTTTATGAGTAGTAATCTTTTTAGAAATACGTTTGATATCCTCATCTTTTGTATCAGCATGAATCTGTTCTTCTAAAAAATCTTTATATACATCTCTACATCGTTGTAAGAATATCGTAACTGCTTTTTTTAGTTCCTGTTCAGATACAGACTTTGAACTACACCTTGTTTTACCTTGTTTAAGATAGGTTGAGCAATAATAATGAGTATTTCCTTCTCGAATATCTTTTGCTGTTCTAGAGGGCTTTAAAAGGCTATTACATTCACCACAATATAATAACCCATGAAATACATTCTCATGTATTTTTCGTTTTCTTTTAGAACGTACTTTTTTACTTTCTAACTTTTCTTGGCAAATACGAAACAACTTTTCATCAATAATAGCTTCATGGTGATGTTTAAAGACTTTCCATTTCTCTTTAGGAAGTTTTTGATATTTACCTCTAATCTTCACACATTCTCCTTTATGAAGCATTAAAGTTCCTAGATACGTTTCATTCATTAAAATCCTACGCACACAAGAATCATTCCAAACATCTGTATATTTACTCTTATCATCTACTCCACTCTTTAAACGAAATTCATGTAAAGAACGAGATGGTGTTGGAATATTTTCTCTTGTTAGAGTACGAGCAATTTGTAAGATACCATAACCATCCCCATACATTTGAAAGATACGCTTTACAACATTAGCATTTACTGGATCAATCACTAATTGAGCACTTTTTTTATTCACTTTACGATATCCAAAAGGTGGTGTTGTCATCCATTCACCATCATCTTGTTTCATGTGAATAACATTTTTTACTTTCTTACTTGCTTCTTTAACATACAATTCATTGTGCCATGTCTTAATACCAATCGTAGAATCATTATCTTGAAAATTAGAATATCCATCATCTAAAGCAATGACTTCACATCCATAATCCCTTGCATCTTCCATAAACAAAAGGGCACGAGCATTATGTCTTCCTAATCGTGACATATCTTTGATTAATAATCGTTTCACTTTACCAGATGCGATATCTCTATTCAAACGATCAAATTCTGGACGTTCAAATGAATACCCACTTTCTCCATCATCAATATAACGTTCGCTAATCGCATAATGATTTTCTTTCGCAAAACGAGTTAATATCTTATCTTGGTTTTCAATGGATATAGAAAGGCCTTTGTTACGATCATCTCTTGATAATCTTAAATAAAGAACAACATTACGATCTTTTGTCTCTACCATAAAATCAATCATAATAATGACACCTGCCTTTCTGTATCACTATTATGTCGTGCTTTCTTTGATTTGACAGCGCCCTAATGCTCATATTTTTTATCCATCCTACAAGCAATCAGTTCTTTTAATAACTCTTTCATATCCACTGTTCCACTTACAAATTTAACTTCATAAGTTTGTTTACCATTTGTCTTTAAAGCAACTGACTTTGACTTATTTGATTGCATAGATACATCTCCTACAGTATCATATGAATCAGTAGTGTATTGTTTTCTCATTCCATGAGAATCCTTTAAATTCAGAGTTTTATTTTGATTACATAATTGCAAAATTCCTCCATTCTTCTCTGATATTTTATTTAAAATTTCAATATTTGAAATTTAGCAGGATAAGAGAATGTAGTGCAATGATGCACTCATCCTCCTCTTGAACAACTTACTAGAAGTAAGTTTTATGCTTAATTGAAAGCATATATTAGACTTTTGTGTCATGCATCATGAGTGTCACAAACACCATGATTTAGTAATGCGTTCATTTCGTATGATTTTATGTTGTATTGCAATTAATACAATATAGTCGAATGATACAAAATAACTCATCTTATGATACAAATAATCAGTGTCATTGACACAGAACTTTTCCATTTGTATTGCATTTCTCATGACATAAAGAATTACGTATCATAAACTTTTTTAAGATACACATTCATGACACACTTTTTTAATATACTGTTTGAACCTAATCTTCTGTATCCTCTTTTAACATACGTTGAATATGATTCGTTCTTGTCCGAACAGATCCTGCACTGTCTAAATAACGATTTGAACAATATTCATCTAAAACTGCATAATAGTAATTATCATATCTTCTACCTTTTGCAGCGATTCTAATAGAAAGCTTCGTTATGATAGTATTAAATATATCTATTCCCATGAGTTCTATTAAACGATCATATTCCTCATTCGTAAGTGGAATGTTTTTTGTAGGTCCATACCAACTCGTCACATCCGAATATGTATTTTCTTCTTGTTTACTTTTTATATATTGTTGCTCATTGTCGAGCATTGGATTTGCTCCTGTACGAGCATCATCTTGTGTATCTGATGAAGTAAAATTATCATATAGCATATAAATTTTACGTTGGCTTTTACCTAGTTTTTTATCATACTCTGTGACACGTTTGATATATCCTAGTTTTTCTAACTCTTTTAGACACCGTTGAATTGTGCTCTCTGAATAGTGAAGTTTGTTACTTAAATATTCATCAGATGCATAGACATATCCATGTTTTCTAGATAAGAGAATTAGCAAATCTAACAATCGTTTTGCTTTATCACTAAGGTTAGGATCTGTAATAGCCTTTGATGGCGTTGGTGAAAACGGATAATTAATTCTATTTATTTTATATTGCAATATGCACCTCCTTGTTAATCAAAAAAAGAACACCCTAAGGCGTTCTAGTTCATTCATGTATATGTACTCTAAGATGTAAATCAGTATGAGATATAACACACGATATAGAAAAGATTGCCTTATGAAAACTCCATCTATACATCAAGATTCTAAGTCATACCAAAAATCTATTGATACTATGGAGTACATATTTTATTGTCATCTTTCTATACTAACTCGTGTCTATATACTTATACAATTCACCCTTCTTTCTTCTTTACTTAATTTTTTATAATAGGAAATCAAATGCTTCCTTGAATATAGGATACCATTAAAATCAACAAAATTCAAATAAAATTTTAAATTATAACCGTCTCTATTCGCACTCTATAAAGTAAATTTCTATATCTGTAAAAAATATAGAAGAAGATTAGTACAAACTACTTGTGTAGTATTCAATATATATGGGTAATTTTAATAAGATTTCATTGTTTTACTTTTAAATTCAAAATCTAAGAAACTTTCTTTCCTTTAGTTTTCACTTTCCCAAAAAATCCTTTAAATATTTTGAACGAGATCGATGTTTTAATTTTTTAATTGCTTTAGCTTCAATTTGGCGAATTCGCTCTCGTGTAACATTAAAAACTCCCCCAACTTCATCAAGTGTTTTTTCCTGTCCATCAAATAAACCATAACGTAACGCTATTACTCTTTCTTCTCTTTCAGTAAGTGTCTCCAATACTTTTGACAATTGCTCTTTAAGCATTGTCTTTGTTATTCTTTCATATAAATCTTCTTCAGTATTCAATAAATTCTGTATAAACATTATTTCATCAACTTCAAGATTATACTTTTGAAAACTATCATTATTTTCAAAAACCGTTAAATACAACGATTCCAATGAAACAAAAGGAGTAGCTGCGCTCAAAGCATCATTTATTTGTTCGTTAGTAAAAGATAGTTTTTTTTGCAACAGCTCTCGTGCTGATTCATCTGTTATCAGATTAGATTCTCCGATATAACCCAATTTCTTTAAAATTGGATACGCAGAAAAATAGAGCTCCTTCTTATGCACAGGATAATACATCAACGGTCTTTTTGTAGGCTGTTTTCGAGTTAAATTTTGTAATATCCACATTGACGCATATGAACCAAACGGACCATTCATATCAGGATTATATTTGTCAACAGCATTAACTAATCCTATGCATGCTTCGCTAATAGCATCTTGGATATCCATATCATAATTTTCTACACGCTGTAACGCTATCTTCATTGCAACTCTAAGATGCATTTCTATCATTCGCTCTCTCGCATGTTGATTTCCTTCAAATGCTTGATACTTTAATTGCGTTAATTCTCGCCACTGTGGTGGCATTATATTTCTAATCTTTGTAATAAATAGTTCTAATGAATCATCTAATTCAATTATTCGATTATAAACTGCTTCATAGTCGCACTGTGCATAATCATCATACTCATCATCTTCGCTATTCACAGTAGTAAAACTTATAGGTGCTTCGTCATAAATAATTATTCCATGTGTTGCGATTGTACCTGAGAGCCAATCAAAATCTTGTATAGATAGAGATTTTTCATTAGCACAATCCATAATATTATCAAATGTGACATATCCTTGTTTCTCTGCTTTATCAAGTAGAGAAACAAGTGCTTCTTGTCTTAAATCTCTTTCCATAGCGTTTCTCCTAAATATTATTTTTTAACACATAATTCTAAAATATAATCACTTGAAACTTCAGAATTAAATCTATCCTGAAATTCTTCTACAAATTCAAATAAATTATTGATATAATTTTCTGGTTCAGTTGCACCCTCTATAAGTTTTTCATAGAGTACATCTACTCCACCACGTACATAACTATCAAATCTTTCTTCATCAGCAGGGTTTTCTCCCATATGCCTAAAGGCCTTATCAATACGATTATCTTCATCAGGTTCATATTTTTTATCCAAAAGCATTATTAATCTAAAATTAAACATCAATTCTTCTTGTGAATAAATAACTCTATCCCCCATAACATTTTGATTATAAACTTGATTTGTTTCAGGATTTTTTGTATCATCTAGTTCTGCTGTTCTACCATATAAAAATCCAACAAGAGGTGCATTTGTATACACGTCAATATTTCTTCCAAATAACTGCGCTTTGCTCTCACCATCAAATGCACTTGTCAACTGATCAACACGCAAAGCATGTCTACCTTTAAATCGATATTGTTTATCAAACATAACGTGCCTCCTAAACTAAAATTGTCTCAAATTCATTCATTTTTTCGAAGTGATGTCTGCTACCAATCTTTGTTCCCATATAATCTTCAGCAATTTCTCCATCGGTATCTTTTATGAAAATAATAACCTGTTCTGCTAGTTCCGAAAGTGCTTCACATACTGTTTTTATTCTTCTCTTATCAAACGCTGACAACGGTGCATCCATAACTAATGGATATGGCTCTGATGAAAGTAGCTTTGCATCTTCATTAGTTGAATTTCTATTATCTCTTGCCATTTTTATAATAGCGGAAATAAATGCAAAAATAACAGAAATACTTTGTGCAGTTGATGTTTCTACATCACCATCATAATCAGTTGCATATACAGAAATACGGTATTTTTCATCAATTGTAAGATACAATCCACCTTCATAAATTTGCTTAAATATATCATTTATAGTTATCTGTAAGAGATTACGAATCTCAGCTTCGCTTGTTGTATATACCTCCTGTAGTTCTTTGTATATTCTCTCAGCATATGCCTTATAGATTTCAATTTTCCTATTATTATCATCTAGAAGTGTTAAATTACGACGCTCTGCATCTGCCCTCTCCATTTCGCCTTCTTTCTTTCCCTTCTCTGCGATTTTCCTGTCACGTTCAGCGTTATCCTTACGAATAATTTGATCACATATCTGGATTTCTTTATTAATTGCTCGAACTTTAGTTCTTACATCTCCTCCGCTTAGTTTTTTTTCTACAATGGCTAACTCATCCCTTGATTCCATTAAATCATCATCTTGTTGACTAATCACTGCTAAGTGATCTTTTATAAGTGAATAAACATCATGTCGTTCACTCTCTCTTTTACGAGATTCTTTCTTAAAATCACTGATTGTAGTGCTAATTGATTGAGGAGGTAAAAAATCAATTAGTTCCTTGACTTTTGCATGTGCTATTGTTCCTTCATCTAAACGAGTACCACACAAACAAACTTTATTATTAAGTAAGTATTCAATAGTCTTAGCATGCATATATGGAATATCTTTTCCTGCAAAATCTTTTTCAGACAACAACTGTAACGCCTGTTCAACTAAAGAAATAGAGAAAAATGAACTTAAACTTCCGTTGAAGTCTTTGCTTATCATTTTGTATATAGTAGCTTTTGATTTCTCAGTTACTGTAATTTTCTTTAACAATTTTTCCTTTTTTTCCTGAAGTTCCTCTCCTTCAGCATATTCTTTTATTTCTTCTGATTTTTCATTTTTACGTGCACTCGCAGACTCAATCTCATTTTCCAATTCTTCAATTCTTTTATCTATTGCTACAATTTCAGTTTTACAACGTTCTATTGTATCTGTATATTCTTTTATTTTTATATTACTCTGAGAATCATAGCTAGCCTCATAGCTACTAATTACTCCTGATCGTCTTGGATTAAAATGTTGAATTGCATTATACATACCGTTCAATCCAAGCAATCTTTTAACAGCCTCTGCAAAATCCGTCGCCTTTTTACCATTTGAGATATCTTTGCTCATTTTTTCAATTCTTTCCCCATCAAAAAAGAAATATCTTGATAATTCCTTTGGCAAGATACCATCTACTTCAAGTTCACATTGAGTTTTTTTAACATAAGTGGTGATTCCTGAAGAATCTTTAATTGCAATGTCAAATACCGTATTATCTGCTTTAATTCTATTAGCACTATCTTTGCGATAAATTTGTTCGCGGATTAAAGTATAGTCCACTTCACCATGACGAAATTTAAGTATTACCTGGACCTTTTCTTCCTGACTAGGTCGCATTTCTGTTGCAACTAATTTATTTAACATGATTTTATCTGTAAATTCTGTTTCACCGTATAAGCACCAGAAAAGCGCTTGAGCAAAAGTGGTTTTTCCCGAACCATTTTCACCAATAATTATTGTTACATTCTTTCCATCACTTCCATCCGCGAAATCAATAGATTCGTTACGAAACTGCCGGAAGTTTTTTAATTTTATCGATTGAAGTAACATTGTGCTTCCTCCTCTATTTTCTTTTTAATCCAGCTAACCATTTGTGAATCCGTCTTAGCTTTTGTTCTTAAGTTGAGATTCTCTTGCATGATTATCTGTCTTTTCAACCTTTCAATAGCCTTATCATCAATCTTTATTTCTTCCATATTTACTGTCCTACCTTTTCTTCAGATTCATCATCTATAATGTGATATGCTTCCTGCATTTCCCAAATAAGTTCATTTGCCTCCATCGAATTCATTGACAATCTACCAAATTCCTTAATTCTAGCCAACTCATTCTTTACTAAAGACAAATCCCTTTGTGCTTGTTCAACTGTTAATCCTGATACAGAATCTAACTCTCTAGGAAGTGTTACAAAATCAAATATTTCTGCAAAAGACTTGTTCTCCGCTTTTCTAAGAACTCTTCCTCTTCTTTGTATATACTCCTTAGGATTTGTTGTACTTGCAAGAATAAAAGCCGTTCTAATCCCAGGAATATTAACACCTTCATCCAAACATTTTATTGCAACAATCGCTTGAAGTCTATCTCTCCTTTGAAATTGCTCCTTGATAGTCGACCGAATTTCCATGTTTTCATCTGATGTAAATTTTGCAACTTCCATACCAAGCTCATTTCCAAGAATTCGAGTAACAGCTTCTATTTGACGAACATCTTCTTCATCGGTTCCGGAATAATCTGACTTTTCATCAATTACATTTGTGGCCCCACAATAAACCAATATGTTGTTATCCTGCACATATGGAATCATATATTCTCTTAAACTTTCCAGTTTTTGGCTTGCCCCCGCAACAATCCTTGCTCTCTCCATTGCCAAAATTTCACCACGTTTATTTAATTTGTATTTTCCATCTTGAGCTTTAATCAAACATTTAGAAATTTCATATGATTTTTTTTCATATTTTTCTAACTCTTCTTCTGTTAAGTAAACTGGAATTGGATGATACTTATATTTTGTAAGTTTATCCTCATCAATTGCTCTATCTAATGAATATTCAATACATTTTTTGCCGAAGAAATTATAAAGAACTGAGGTTCCCTCCTCATCTCGATGCCTTTCTAAAGTCGCTGATAATGCTAATCGGTATGTAAATCTATCATCCAAATATTTTGCATAACTCCTTGCTCCAAAGTTATGTGCTTCATCTACCACTAATAACAGTGGACTTTTTATTTTACTAAGCTGTTCTTGCACAAATGAGTTAGCGAAAGTTGCATTCGTGCATACAAAGCAAAAGAATCTTTTATCTCTTCTAATTTTTTGATTTCTAATCGCCTTAGTTAAACGCTGTTTCCAATCTTTTTGAGAAGAACTACTATAACCAATGATAGGATTAATATTAAATTTAACAATATCTTCAACCCATTGTTCAACTAAGTGCTGATATGGACATACAATCACAACAGCTAATTCATCCTCTAGGTCTTCCGAAAGTTTAGATATAGCTCCAAGTCCTGTAAATGTTTTTCCTGTTCCAGTAGCCATATCAAAAATGCCCCTATAATTTTCTCCAACCCAAACAGAAATTGCTTCCTTTTGATATGGATGAAGTTCAATATTATTTGGAATCCTCGCTCCAATAGTTTTATCAATAACCAATCCATCATTAAGAATCATATCGCCATGTGATACCTTTCTTCTTGAAAACTGTTCCTTATCTATTGATAAATTTGGTGAACTTCTCTTGTATTTATCAATCAATGCCTGAGAAATATTAGGAAATTCCATGACATGTATATTAGGCTCACAATCATTCCATATTGAATAAAATGCGTTTTCTTTCAACTTAACTCGTTCTGCTTCTGTTCCTTCGTTCCAGCTACGAAAAACATCGATGGTTTCATAATTTACTGACATTGCTGTTGACGTTTCATTCATTGAGCCAGAAAATGCAACCGAATTGCCATATTCATCTGAAATAATCCCCATTTTTTCATGATACATTCCTATACCATTTTTATCTTCTGTATAAGCTATTCGAATATCTAAAACCTCATCAGCAATTAAATTTGCTAAAAGATTAAGGCGTTCCATTGAATAATAATCTATATGTTCATCAGATAATTCCCTTAATAATGCTGATTCAATAACTTCTTCTCTGTTTGAATATCCTTTTTTTATTGCTTCAATATCATCTTCTGAAAGATAAGGTGAGGCTACAATTTGAATTTTTCCACCGTGTTTTGCCATTTCAGCAATACCTTTTGATATCTCAACTAATGAAGTAGATGAAAAAAAGCCTACAGCTCGCTTATAGCAAACAGCGTTTTTTAGAAGTGGAATATAGAAATCCTGAACTACATTGTCTATCAGCGAACGATATTCTGATTTAATTTTACATTTGCTAATCTCCATTCAAACTCCTCCTCTACAAATTTTCATCAATGTAGTCTAGTGCCTTTTTTAAATCTTCAAAGTCATCATTTGATGTAAAAAAGCTTACGCTAAACCTAATAGTTCCTGCCGGAAATGTATTTATAAATTCATGTGCATATGGAGCACATTGAAGTCCTGTTCTTACTTGTACACCACATTTTTCAAAAATATTACCAGCACTATCACTACTTATACCTTCAATTAAACACGACACAACCCCAACATAAGATCTTTCTTCTTTAACACCAACTATCTTAATGAACCAATAATCTTTCAATATAGATAGCAATTTATCTCTGTTTTCATGCTCTCTTCTTCTTATATTCTCGATTGATTGTTTTTCAATCCATTTTAAAGAAGCATTTAACCCTGCGATTCCTAAAATATTTGGTGTACCTATTTCATATCTTTCAGGCAAGCAATCTGGCATACTCTGGTTGGCAGAATCATATCCAGTACCACCGAATAACACTGACGGTAGTTTTAGCTCAGGTTTCATTGCAAACCCTGAAATCCCTGTAGGTCCGTAAAGCGTTTTGTGCCCTGCGAAAACAGCATAATCAAAACAGTCCAAACCTATATTACATTCAACAAGCCCTGCCGTTTGTGCCATATCAACTAAAGTTGTTGCTTTGTATTTCTTTGCCAATGTAAATATCTTTTCAACAGGAGCTATAAGTCCTATAACATTACTTGCATGACTGACAATCACAAAATCCGGCTTTAGAGAATCAAACTGATATCTGATTCTTTCCAAATCATATTCCAAATCATCTGTGACAAATAGCTGATTTATTGTAATTTGTCCTAGCTTTTCATAATGGTGCAGAACTCGTGTTACTGCATTATGTTCAAAAGGAGAAACATATATATTTTTCACTCCAGAATTTATGACACCTTGAATAATAATATTCAAAGAGATTGTAGCTGTAGGCTCAAATATTACTTGCTTGTTTGGACAACTAAGTATTTTCATTACAAGTTCTCTTGTTTCTCTTATCAGGTTATCAGCGACATATGCTGTTTCGCTTCCACCTCTTCCAGAATTCACTGTTCTATTTTTATAAAATGAATCCATAAAATTGTATACTTCATCCGGTTTCGGATAAGTAGTAGCTGCATTATTGAAATAAGCCACTTTTAACACCCTCCTAGCAAAGTTTTTTTAAAATTTCCATTAGAATTTGTCTTTTTTCTTGCTCAGAAATGGAATGTCCCATAGAATCCAAATCAGCAGTAATAGCATTATAAAGTAATTTCCCACGCTTTGTTTCCTCTATACGTTCAAAACGCTTTGTAATACTCATACCTTTATCATCAATAAATGAAATTTGATAGGAATCAACAATCTCAGTTTTCCCTAAAGTATCATGAAAATGAAAATCTTGTGCAGTTTTCTTATGATCTGTTAGTTTATTCATAAATTCTAAAACTTTATTATCATCCCAATCCTCTAACCTTAAGTCTGTTACTGTTTTTGCCAGTCGTGAGATAAATGTTTCTTCATCATTTGATATTGTTTTAAAAAGTCCTAAACACTTTTCCGTACCATCTGCAAATAATTGTTCAAAAGCTTTTGTATCAATCGTTTCACACCAATCTTTTATGATAGAAGACAATGACGATTGTTGAACAGAATTCTTATTAACTGCAAATAATTCTTTTACTTTATCAATTAATAAAAGTCGCAAAGCATGAATTCTATCATCATAAAATGATTTAGCAACCTGTATATTTTCCCATAATCCGATATTAAACTCTTCATTATATCCAAATACTTCAGGCAATCTTTGGAACAGTAACTCATGGCCTCCCATATTTTGTTTCAACATTCGTAAAAATACCAGATATCTCTTGTCAACATTATTTTCTAATGGATCTTTTCTTGTTTCCTTTGCATATTTAGGCAAAGATAAATACCATCTACGCATTGCTGCGACAATATAGTCATATGAATTAACATTCTTTTCTTGCTCATTGATATAGTCACTAAATATTTGAGATAAATGAGAAACAAATTTCTCTTTTTCCGGATTCCAATCCAAATATGATAATGTATAAATCTCTGGATTTGCATTTATTTGCATAAGAGTATCTGTATTAATTTGAACTTGACCATATCTGTCCGAAATAATTAGGTATTGTTTATATTCATGAAATACAGCAGCCAAATATATTGGTATTAGACCTTTACGCAAGCCAATTTGATTATCTGAATTTATCAAGGCCTTGTACAAATCTTCAAAGCCTTGTTTTCCTTTTATACGAATATCTAATATAAAATTAACAATACAATTCAACATATTTTCAATTAACTCATCTTGTGGATGTAAATCAATTCTCAAAATATCATTCTCTTCAACAAGTATACCAGTTCGGATAAGCGTATTTCTCATAATAGATACTTCCTGACCCGAACCTGTTAATCCTAAATTTTTCTCTAATTCATTACGTAATAATCCAGACACAATTTTGTTTCTGCTATTATTTGCAATTGATGTTATTTCATTTCTATTAATTGCTTCGTTATTTATAACTGGTGTAAGTGGATACAATTCATCGCATATATCAGACAATAAAGCAGTAAACATTGCTTTCCTCGAAATACTTTGTACTTCTCCCTTATAAATGTAATAAGATTTGAATTCTTCTGGTCGAGTATACGAATTGATATAGTTTTCAACAATTTCCTTCAAATCATCATAAACAACTTCATATTCTTCGAACAAAACCTTGTCATTCATTGCTTTAGCACGTAACAAAGAAACTGCATTAAATTCTAAAATAATGTTCTTAATTTCCTTATACTTTTTTGGTAATATAAAAACACAATTATTACATTCTCTACTAGAAATCAATAGTCTTTCAAGTACTTCAGAAATAGAATTAGCATTACTAGGAATAACTGCGTAAATCATTCCATCTGCATCAACACTTTCACTTTTTATATTCCAGTTAATATCCTCAGAAACTTCATCTTCATTTATGAATTCAAACGAAAAGTATCTTGTTATCTCCTTATCATCATTATATCTTGATGGATACATATAACTATCAAAATTAGAAGCATTAAGCGTATCCTTAATAGAAATTTTATTTTGAATTTGTGTAATTGTATCCTTTATTTGCTGTTGAATATCAACACCTGAAGTTTGTTTAAGCTTTAAATAATCATTACTTCTCTTTAAATATATCACATATTCATTTTCTATAAGATTTGTTATAGCTGCCTCTATTTCAGCAACTGGGAAACTTACAGAAAACATTCCTACTATTTCGTCTTTAGAAGGTTTTAATTTTTCAAACTGTTCTAAAACATAAATTAATGAAAGAGTTTTAACAATTTTACTTTCTAATGAACCATCTTCTAATTTCTCTAAAATATTCACTGTCAATCTGTAGGTTTTATAAAATCCCATTGTATACACTTCTTTTTTAAACAATGGTTCAAAATAATCATATATTAAATCAGGAGTAATAACTTCAAACTCATCATCTGTATACTTTGACAAAAATGAAGATAATGTGGATGCTCCTGTTGATGATAGGAAAGTGAATAAAGTTCTTTCGTTTTGAGCTACTCTTTCTGAAAGACGTGGCAAAATAAACGTTGAAACAGGGTGCAATGGATAACAATTTCGAATTATGCCATTAACATTGTAACCTATCAAATCAGAAAAAATAGAATGACTCATATAACGGTGATTCAAGCTTTCAAAATCTTGAGTATATTTCTCTTGAAATTTATCCCAAGCACATTCATTTTTTTGAATTACAGAAGCAATTATTTCGTAAGTTTGTGAAAAGTTATTATTCAAATGTATATGAAGGAACCTTTCTGACACACCTCTCCAACCATCAACCTTTTGCTTTGGTAAAGTATCAATATAATTTGCAATTTCTTTGTGAGAAATCAACATAAGATGAAGCTGATTTTCAGCACTACGATTACATTTTTCAGCAAAATCCTGTAACATCTTTGTATCACTTACAGACGCTTCAGATATATTTGCTTCCAAAAATTTACTAAACTCATCATAAACCACATATATCCCAGAATATCCTCTTTCTTTCAATCCCGTTGCCGCACTTTCATATAGTTCTACAACATCAAATCCAAGAAAAGGATTAAAAGTACTTCCTGCCGTAAGTTTAGGATAAACACGTTCAAATTGTTCGTAAGCAACAATATTATAGTCTTCTAATTCTTCGATAAAATTTGAAACAGGTCTGCCAATTTCCTCCTGTAATTCGACATAAGTATTTGGAAATTCATTTTTCCATCTATTAATCACAGATATAGCTGCTTTGTAATTAGTTTCTGGCATAATATCAAGTAAATCATTTTCAGCTAAAGTTCTTTGTAATGCAAGTAAAAAAGCTTGAGACAACGATGTATTACTCCCACTAATTACTACAGGTAAAATTTTATTGTTATTTTCATAATAATTTCTAATATTCTTATATAACAATGTATTTCCCTTTAATTTAGGCAAAAGATTTTCAAATAAATCCAAATCTTTTTTCATTAAAATTGAGAGTATCATCAGAACAATATGTGATTTTCCTTTTCCATAAGCTCCAATTAATACTCTAGCTCTTTCTGTAGAAGAAATCTGAGTACTTAACAAAATATCCTCTAAGAGATTAAGAGCTGATTTTGTTGGTATAAAGTTTTTTAGTTTGCTGTCATTATTCAGGTCATAGCCAATATTAACCGAATATTGAAAACCTGATGAAACAGTTATCATTTTACTCATATTTTAATTCTCCTAACTAGTTGTTAATACTTTGATAATAGTTATCAACGCATTCATCAAATGTATATTGTTGCAATAATCTAACCACATCTAATCCTGCAGTTCTAATAATTTTAATTGCTCCCAAATTTTCCACTTTATGAAGAACTTCTAACATTGTTATTGCATCAAGATTAAAAATTTTTCCAATATTACATTTTGCAGTAAGTAATTCATTCAAACTTATTTCCTGCATACCATTTGATTGTTCCGTTATCACTGCTAAAACGATCCATGGATTTAAGCTGCTTGCTAACGGAATAGATTTTTTATATATTTTTTTATCTTTATTTAAAATATCAATAAACCCAAGTTCACCAAATGGGCAATCAATGTTATTCTCTGGAGATACTTTGTTGGGACTCGATTTATATCTAGGTAAATATGTATTTACTATACACAAAAAATCATCGTTTAATGAACGTATTGCAATTGATATGTCTTCTTCACTCATCATGACGTAATTCTGTAACATTGTAACAAATTCTTCTTTACTAAACTCCGACATTGAGAATTCATTAAAAAAATAGTACCATGCTGTAGCTTCCGAATAATTAGAAGCTAACTTATAATGTAATAACTGTAAAGTCCCTATTTCTTCAATATATCGATCATAAGCAAAAATCTGGTTTCCTAACTCAGTAAAAACTTGATTTCTTCTTCCTATTCTTGGTTCTGTTGTCAAGCCAACTGCCTGCAACCAATATCGTAATGCCTTAACCATATTAGAGCCAATACCTAATACATCCATGGGATTTTCTGCTCGATCAACAAAAACATCAGGCTTTTGTTGAACATATTTCATTCCTTTGCTTAGCCAGCCTTTTCTAATAAAAAAAGTATCATGTGCTCTAAATTTCATCGACATTCTTATTTCCTCCCACTATATTACTTTGTTCTTAAATATTTATCCATCATGCATCCACCAGCTAAATACTTAGCAGTAACACACATTTTACAACGAATACATTTGTTCGGATTAATGAAGTAGGAGTCTCCTACTATTGAAATTGCTCCTGATCTACATAGTGATTCACATTTCAAACATTTACGACAAGCATTAAATTTTCTAATTTGGTACCCTACCATTCTTTGTAAATCATCATGTTCAGCAACATTCATTGTTCTTACCTTAACAGCATACTCATATCCATCTTGTCCAAATGGCTGAATAGACAAAATTGGAACATTAGTTTTCAAATCTAGAACTATTACTTCATTTAATAATTTTTGTCCCAATTCTGGCGCTACTCTTCCAAATGGTGTAAACATTCCTATTAACTCATCATCAAAAGGTCGAACTAAACGGTAAATTTTAGCATGTTCTTCACTAGTACAATTTGTGAATTTAATTTTCACATCTCCTGCTGATGCAAGGCCATTTCCACCTTGCCTTGCTTTCCATTTACCTGTATCGACATAAGTTTCAGCATCAGGTTTTCCAATTTTTTTTGCGAAATCTATTAAGAATTCTCTCCATATCTTCGATTGTTCTGGCATATAAATACGAGATAAAAACTGTGCTCTTTGATTATTGTTAGGGCAACACCAACAACCAACCCTATCATAACCAAGACGATATGCATCGTTGAAATCAACTTTCTCTGCTAATATATATAACCATATATCAAAGTCTTTCCAGAAGAAAATTGGAGAAGCTACTGTTTGTTGTTGTATTTTTATTGATTCAGCATCATCTTCTATTCTGTTATACTTACTTCGACTTACTGATTCTGACTTTCTAATACCGTAAAAAGTCAAAATTTGCTGATTACGATACAAACTATTTATAACTCTTGTTATTGGTCCAGTCTTAAACATAGAGCAACACCATCTCATCATTCGTGCCGGAGGCCCAATATCTTCGCAAACATCGTAGAAATTTTGCTCTCTATTTTTCGCAATTTGAAAAATTGCTTGAGAGTGATTTTCACGATATCGATTTGCGTACTGTATCGTCATTGGAAACTCTAATGTCGTATCTCCAAAAATATGAACTAAACTAGGATTTCCTAAAGCCTTTATAACAATATCTGCGGTTACCGTTGAATCTTTTCCGCCTGAAAAAGATAATACGATATTTTCTTCGTCAAATTTCTCTGCCGATTTACGAATAAAAGAATGTGCCTCATCTTTTAAATAATGCAACCTTCTTTCATTAGCACTTAAGAATTTCTCAATATGTATATTAAAGAATTCATATGTATTCTGGTCTTTATATTCATCAATCAATTTAGAAATCTCATCAGTATTTGCTTCTGCATAAAGTTTACTTGGAATTACGACAGATTCACCGTTAATATAATATCTGTTATTAGCAGCCCAAACAGATTTTTGCACATATTCAAGTGGTTTTGCACCAGTAAAAATTTCAATCAATAATCTTTCTTCTGGAAAAACTGGCCGAAGATCTGTAGATAAATATTTCATGCTCTTTCCACAAACAGGGCAAATACCTTTATCAATTTGATTTATATCTTGAATTACCGGAACACAACAATCAGTACACCAATAAATTTCATTTGGGATGTCTTCAACTGTTTCAGTGCTACAAATAGGGCATCTATTTTCGTTTGTTTCAATATTACAATTTTTACACCACATCTATTCGCACCTCCATTTTCGTTTTATAAAATAACAACTTCTTCATACTATTCGTTGTTCTAGGCTTTCCTCAACAACAATCTCAACTATGTCTTCTATTTTACAGTCTAATGCTATGCATATCTTTCTCAATACTTGAGTAGAAACATCTCCACCCTTACCCATTTTCGCCATTGCATTAGTCGAGATACCAGACATCTCAATTAAATCTTTTTTCATAAGATTTTTATCAATCAATAATTTCCACAACTTGTTGTAATTCATAGTCATACATTCACCTTCTAAAAATAGACAATAATTTTGAAATTTTGCCAAAATTAGTCCTATTAATTTTACCATCAAAGTGTATAATAGTCAAAATTGATTTGAGAAATGCAAATTTAATCGGGTCTTTGACAGTCTATTTATAGCTAATAGCTTCTAAAGCCTTTTATCATAG
>OBWZ01000119.1_pt1 | contig 61471 bp, 52 predicted proteins | sample 1476561 | NCBI WGS metagenome assembly OBWZ01 (sample SAMEA2580138, study PRJEB22360) | human gut metagenome | biome: human gut; feature: human-associated habitat; material: faeces | place: Denmark | collected 2008/2010 | reverse complement strand
ATCGGGTAATCCGCGCTAAAGAAGGAGATAAACTCTGCTTTACCGGCAGCTATGCCCGCGAGCGTGCCCTGTGGTGGGCAGCGCAACTAGCCTGGCAAGAAGAAGCTCGCTACCGGCTGGATTTAGCCGTAACCGCGGCGGATTTTAACCGTGGCGCCAATTTCTGTCCCCCAGATGGCTATGGGGATAGCGAGGAAGCTCCTGGCGAGGACGCACTAACTGCCCGAGATTATCCGGACACGCTTGCAGCGCCCTCGGAACGCTCACTTCCGCGAGTAGTACTGGTTTCTCCCTCCCAAAAACCTGCAGGTAGCGAGGATAGCATTTGGGTTACTTGGGCGAAAACTCCCGGTCAGGCTCCGGTGTGGGCGAATCGGATTGTGCCGGTACCAAATCACCGGCGCGCAACCGCTCACGCCGATTTACCGAGCCGGCTCTGGTGCGAGTTGCTTTGGCGGGATCACGCTAACGAATCTGCCAGCAAACTCGCTGATAATGTTCTCTTTGGGCAACTGTGGCCAAAGATTATCGGCGCAGGGGCACCTTTGGCCACGATCACAGACAATTGGAAACATTCCCAGTCTCTGCAGGCTCCAGTGGCTCGCGATTCCCAGGGAGTCAGCTACTTGGACTTGGTTAAAGACGGTCCCCACGCCCTCTTGGCTGGCACCACCGGGGCGGGAAAATCGGCAGCCTTGACCACCTGGTTGCTGTCTATGGCGCTATCTCACCCACCCAGCAAACTGCAATATGTGCTGGTGGATTATAAAGGCGGGGATGCGTTTAAAAAATTGCAGTCCCTACCGCACGTTCTGGGAATTTTAACGGATCTGGAACCGGCGCTAACCAGACGGGCTATCTTGTCTTTGAACGCCGAGATTAAATATCGGGAGCAGCACAAAAGCCGACCGCATCCGCGGATTGTGGTAGTTGTGGATGAGTTTCGAGTACTGGCTACCGACCACCCGGATTTACTTGATTCTTTAATCCGGCTAGCGACTTTGGGGCGTAGTCTGGGGATTCATCTGATTTTGGCTACCCAACGTCCGGCGGGGATTGTGGATGGCCAAATCAAATCGAATATGGGACTGCGGATTTGTTTACGGGTGTTAGAAACTGCAGATTCTACAGATGTATTGGGAGACAGTCGCGGCGCTAAGTTACCGGCAATTGCCGGGCGTGCTTGGATAACCTCTGCCAGCGATGCGTCTGGAAAGCTGGTGCAATTTGCTTGGATCCCGCATACCGCGCAGGCGGTGCGCCTAGCGCAGCTGTGTCGCGCGGCTTGGCATCCTCCCTGTCCTCCCCGGCTTCCCTGGGCGGCTCCCCTGCCTCGCCGCCTCGCTTTGCCGCAGCTACCGCCAGCCGGTGACAAAGTAGTTTTGGGGTTGGGTGATTATCCGCACCGGCAATGCACTTGCCCTTTAACCCTGCCAGAGAGGTTTTCTCTGCAAGTGGTAGGTTCAGCTGGCTCTGGTAGAACCACTCTAGCTTTGATGGTGGCTTTACAACTGGCCAATCGAGGACAGGAAGTCCACGTAATTTGTACCTCACCGCAACAATTCTTCGGACCATCGTTTAGCGAAACTCATCAGGAATCTTGGCCGGGAACTATTGCCACTACCCCGCAGGTTAGCTTGCAGCTATTAAAACTGGCCAGCCGGGGAAAACTTTCGGGGACGCTGATTATCGATGACTGTGAAGATCTGTTGGACTCTCTCGAGCGTACCTACGGCCCGCTCAGTGGACATGATTTGCTGGCCTCCATTTGCCGACAAAGCGAGGCGCTGGGCATTTCGCTGCTAGTAGTTTCCGGACCGGCTATGGCTTCTTCGCGGCTTTTTCAAGGATTAAAAACCCAGATAGTGGGCGGGATCCGTGATGGAGTGCAGGCTGCCCAAGCCGGTTTTAGCCCCCAGGTTTTAGAACAGATTAGCGAAGCGGGGATCTTTGTACTTTCCCCGAGCCAGGAAGCTACCCCATTTAGGGCGGCGATACCCCCGATTCCCGAGGGCGATAAGTATTTAACCTGCCCCCAAACGCGTCTGCGATCTCTGCCTGCTCGCTTTCACCTTCCTAAGCCGGACAGCCACCAAGAATCGGAAAACATTCTTGCTTTAGGACTATCCGGAACCCTGCCGGTAGAGCCAGCAGACCACGAGCAAGATTGGTTAATAATCGGTGACAATGGCAGCGGAAAAACCACTACCGCAAACTTACTCGCCAGTTTGTTACCTGATCACCAAGTAGTTGAGGATTTGAACGCTAATGATCCCCGGCTTAGCTCCTCTACAGAGGTCACGATTTCTTCTGCCCCGCAGATGGGACAAGTCTCAGCGCCCTCCTCACGAGATCCAGATATCCATTCCCGCAGGACGCGAGTGATTGCCTCTGTCAGTCCCGAGGTTCTCCAGACTGCTTTTTCGGGGCCGCTATCTGAGTTACGCCAGCGGGCGATTCTGGTAGTTTTAGGCAGTTCCGCGCAGTGCCGTCCTTTCCTCAAGGGAATAGATTCCCAGGCTTTTCCGGACCAAATTGGGTTAATTCCGGGACGGGGGATGATAATCAAAAAAGGTAAAGGTTTTGCCATCCAAGTGGCTATTTCTTCTAAACTTCGCTAAAATTTACTTCTTTTGTGATCGGTTACACGCAAAATAACCCGTTCTGAACTGTTAAAACCCTTGATTTATCGGTTCGTAACTAAAAAAATAGTAAGTAGCAAAGGAGTTGCCCTCCAAGACAGAGTTCTATAAGGGCAGTTACCCGCAAAATCGTTACCTATCGTTAACCTTAAAAGGAGACGCAGATGGATTGGCGTTCACGCGCAGCCTGTCTAGAAGAGGATCCGGAACTATTCTTCCCGATCGGGAATACCGGCCCCGCTATCGCCCAAGCAGAGCGCGCAAAAATGGTTTGTGCGCGCTGCGAAGTCGAGTCAACCTGCCTGGCTTGGGCACTTGATAACAACCAGGATGCCGGAGTCTGGGGTGGAAAGAGCGAAGATGAACGGCGCAGTATGCGGCGCCGCAAGGCTCGGGCTCGCCGCGCCTGCTAACTGAAATACCAAATAATAACTCTCTGTTATCCTTGCCTGCCAGCAAGTTAACAGAGAGTTTTTGTTTTGCACTTCCAGCGCGGTTGAAATGATCCTACCCAGATTTGCAGGAGGGCAAAGCGGGGGTTAATACCCAAAGCAGGATCGGCGGCTTCAACCTGTAGCTAGCCCACCGACGCGCGCCGATTCCAATCCTTCATAGCTCGTTGAGCTTCGCGTTGATCCTGCTGTTCGCGCAAGGTTTGCCGTTTATCCCACTCTTGTTTACCGCGGGCGAGGGCGATTTTCACTTTCACCCGACCGCTGGAGAAATACAGCTCCAAAGGAACAATCGTATGCCCCTTAGCCACCACTTGACCGCTCAACTTATCTATTTCGCGCCGATGTAGCAGCAGTTTACGTTTACGTAACGGAGCATGATTCGACCAGGTACCGTTAATGTACATGGGAATATGAGCATGCTGCAGCCAGGCTTCCCCGCGGTCAATCTCCACCCAAGACTCGGTTAAAGAGGCTCTGCCCATACGCAAGGATTTCACCTCGGTACCGGTAAGCACCAAACCCGCCTCATAGGTTTCTTCAATAAAAAAGTCATGCAGCGCCTTTTTATTGCGCGCAATCATCTGCGCGCCCGCCTGAGAGGCTGCTGGCGCGCCCTGACCCTTGTTTTTCTTACTCATAGCTTTCCTACGCTATCGCATAATTGCTAAGGAAGAGGTATGGGATTTATTACCGAACCGTTCTTCCACAGCTCAAAATGCACGTGACAGCCAGTCACCCTACCGGTAGCACCGGTATAACCAATCAATTGTCCCTTAGCCACCCGCGCCCCCGGGCTAGTAGCAAAGTGAGTCATATGGCGATAGACACTGATCCAGGAATTGCCTCCCAGCATCCCATGGTTAATCGTCACCGTATTGCCCCCAGTACCTTCATAACGGGTAGAAACCACGGTGCCATTAGCGGCTGCATACTGCGGCACCCCACAGGCAGCGTGAATATCGGCTCCCATATGCAGGCGCCGCTGTCCAGTCACCGGGTGAATTCGGTATCCAAAGGGGGAAGTAAGGTACATACCTCCCTTAATCGGGGCTTGAAAAATCCCCCCGGAGCCAAAACCGGCACTGCTGCTACCAGCATTTCCTCTGGGAACATTGCGACTCTTATCGGCGTTGCGAGCGCTTTGAGCCTTTCGATTTTGGGCATCAATCTGCCTAATCCGTTCCTGAGCCTGTTGCTGCTCCTTTTCAGCTTCCGCTAGCTGTTTCGAGATCTCACCCTTCTTAGCTGCTAGCTCCGCTTCCTGCTGTTTCTTTTGTTCCAGAGTCTGATTTAGCTGCGCGAGTTTTGTCTGCTTGGTGCTTTTAGCGCTCTGGGCAGCCTGCAAAGCTGCATCCGCCTCTTCTTTTAATTTGCGAACTTGCGCGGTCAGTTCCCGCTGTTCCATCTGCGCGTTCTTTTGCCCAACAATCTGGTCTTGCACATTTTTCAAAGAATCAGATTGTAACTGGGCAGCCAGTTGCGCATTACGGGCATAGGTGCTTAAATCCCCGCTATCCTTATCGGAAATGAAAAACTCGAAAGACCCCCCGACAGTTGGGTTGGTATAGGTTTCTCGAGCCACCCGCCCGATATTGCTCAAGTTTTCGCTTTCTTTCTCTTGCGAGGCAGCCAGGGCTTGTTCTACCCGTTTCAGTTGCGCACTAGCCACATCCAAGTGGTCTTGTGCCTGAGCTTGCTCGCGCGCCGCGTTAGATTGCACTCGCACTGCCTCGTCATATGCGCCCTGGGCACTTTGTTGCGCTTCCTTGGTGTTTTCCAAGGCGATCACTGACTCAGCTAAATCCGCGCTGACGTCCTCCAAAGAAGCCCGTAACTGCGCCGCCTTACTGGAAGCGGCTTTTTCTTTATCCGCTGCTTTTGAGCGATCGGAAGCCAGAGCAGTACTGGAGGCGCCGGCCAACACCAAGGATCCAGTTATTAACGTGGCACTAAGAATTTTTCCTAAACGTTTTCTAAAAACCATAGCTACACCTTCGCGTATTTAGCTAAGGAAGCAAGGGAAGCAATAATCGAAAGCACCAAGGCCGCCACCACGATGATGCCGGACAAAATCGCTACCTCGCGCAGATCTACGAATTGGATGAAAGGAATGGTCTTTTGCAACCACCCTTGCACCAGGTATTTCACGCCCGCGTATAGCGCTCCGCAAGCCAGCAAAGCCCCCAAGAGCGCACATAGCGCGCCCTCGATCATAAAGGGCAGTTGGATAAACAACCCGGAGGCACCTTCCATCCGCATAATCTCGGTTTCTTTTTGCCGCGACATGGCCGACAGGCGAATCGTGGTAACAATCAGCAGGATTGCCGCAATCGCCATCACCGCCGCCAATCCCCAGGAAATCCGACTAGCTTGGCTAAACAGATTCATTAGCGGTTTAACCAACTGGGATTGGTCTTGAACTTGTTCTACCCCCGGCTGTCCCTCTAGCTGGGCAGAGACAATCTCGTATTGGGAAGGATCCTTCATTTTGATCCGAAAAGCCTGGGGTAACATTTCCGGTTTAGTAGCTTGCCCTAAAGTGGTATCCCCATATTGTTTTTGAAAATCCGCGTACACCTGATCGTGGTTCTGGAAATCGTAATGGTCAACATAGGCCGCTAAAGTTCCGTGCTCTAACTCGTCGCGAACATCTTGAATCTGCTGCTTAGTAGCCTGCTGACCATTACAGTTGCCCACCTGGTCGTCCTGAGCGCACATATAGACGCTAACTTCCACCTTGGCGTACCATTCCTGTTGCATCGCAGAAATCTGCATCTGGGACAGGCCGCCTACCCCCACAAACAGCAGGGAAATAAAGGTCACCAACACCACCGAAATGGTCATCGCCATATTATGTCCCAGTCCGGAAAATACCCGGCCAAGGATAAACCGCAAACGCATTTCTTCTCCTAGCTTCGACTCGATCCGTACACGCCGCGATCCTGGTCGCGCACTATTTCCCCATCTACAAGTTCAATCACTCGTTTGCGTAACTGATTGACAATCTCGTCATCGTGAGTGGCCATCACTACCGTGGTGCCCGTACGGTTAATCCGATCCAAAAGACGCATAATCCCCAGCGAGGTTTTCGGATCCAGATTTCCGGTGGGCTCATCTGCCAGTAGAATCTCTGGGCGATTAACCATCGCGCGGGCGATCGCTACTCGCTGCTGTTCCCCACCAGATAGCTCATAGGGCATCCGTTTTTCTTTACCCTCTAGCCCCACCAGCGATAACACCTGGGGCACTTCTGTTTTTATAGCGTGCCGAGGGCGCCCAATCACCTGCATCGCTAAGGCCACATTTGCTTCCACAGATTTGTTATCTAGCAGGCGGAAATCTTGAAAAACTGTACCGATTTGACGACGTAACTTCGGAACTTTCCACCGCGAGAGCCGGCCAACATCCTTTCCCAACACCGTCACGGTGCCTTCCGTGGGACTATTTTCGCGGTAAATCATAGTTAGGAAAGTGGACTTGCCTGAACCTGATTTACCCACGAGGAAAACAAATTCTCCCCGCTCTATATTGGTGCTCACGTGGTTTAACGCGGGGCGAGCCCCCCGTTTATAAACCATTGAGACATCGTCAAAAGTAATCATGCATCCCCCACTAGCTGTTGAAAGCCTCCGGCACTGACCAACTTAGCGCCTAGGGAGGCGGCATTGGTGCTTACACGCCGATTAGGGGACGCTTAGCGCTTTGACGTGCTAGTTCTCATTTTCTTCCTGGGCTTTACGCCACCGGATTCCCGCATCTAAGAAACTATCGATATCTCCATCTAATACTGAATCTACCTGCGATGATTCCTCTAAAGTACGCAGGTCTTTCACCATTTTATAAGGGTGCATCACATAGGAGCGCATCTGGTCTCCCCAGGAGGCTTTTACTTCTCCGGCCAGTTCCTTCTTCTTGGCTTGTTCTTCCTCGTGTCGTAACTGCAACAGCCGCGATTGCAGTACTCGCAGCGCCGCTGCCCGGTTTTGGATCTGGGACTTTTCGTTTTGCATACTGACTACGATCCCGGTGGGAATGTGAGTCATCCGTACCGCCGAGTCGGTAGTATTTACCGATTGCCCGCCCGGTCCAGAAGAGCGGAATACATCTATCCGCAAGTCGGATTCCGGAATCTCTATCTGGTCATCGGATTCAATTAGTGGAATTACTTCTACCGCGGCAAAAGAAGTTTGCCGGCGTGACTGATTATCGAAAGGACTTTGTCGCACCAGGCGGTGAGTTCCGGCCTCAACTGATAAAGTCCCGTAGGCATAAGGCGCGTCAATTTGGAAAGTAGCGGACTTGATTCCCGCTTCCTCCGCATAAGAAGTATCCATCACCTGAGTGGGATAGCCGTGGCGCTCCGCCCAACGTAAATACATTCGCAACAGCATTTCCGCAAAATCCGCGGCGTCTACTCCCCCAACTCCGGATCGGATAGTAACCACTGCCCGGCGTTCATCATATTCACCGGAAAGTAGGGTTTGAACTTCCAGTTCAGCGAGCTCTTTATTTAGTTTTTCTAGCAGGGTACGCAGCTCAGATAGAATTTCTTCGCGATCTTCCCCCAGCTCTTCACCCGCCATAGTTTGCAAAGTTAGGGCGTCCTCTACGCTTTGATCTAAGCGTTCTACCTGGTCAAGTCGGGCTTTTAGGTGAGATAGCTGCGAGGTTACTTGCTGAGCATGATCGGGATCATCCCATAGATTAGGTTCTACGCTGGCTTGTTCCAGTTCTTTTATCTGGGCGCCCAACTTTTCCGGATCAGTAACCGCCCGAATTTTCTCTAGAGTAGTTTGCGCCTTAGCCAGTTGCTCTTCGTAATCGTATGCCACGCTTCTAGGTTACCCGAGGAATCCGTGCCACCCACAAGCGCTTAGCTTAAAGCCTCAATCGCCAGTTGGAGGACGGCGGCCACTGTTTGCAGGCGAATCTGGTTACGATCTCCGGATAGAGAAAGCTCCGTAGTTGCTCCCCCGGCGGGGGTTGCCACTGAAATAAACACCGTACCGGCACTATGTCCGTCTTGGCTGCCTGGTCCGGCCACTCCGGTAGTAGCTAGAGCCACGTCAGCAGAAAATAGTTTGGCCGCTCCCTGTGCCATTGCTTCGGCCACCACTGGATCTACGGCTCCAGTTTCTTGTAGGCGGGAGCGGGAAACCCCCAAGAATTCGCTTTTCGTACTGGTCTGGTAGGTGGTGACTCCCCCGGCAACCACGTCGGAGGCTCCGGCAATATCACACAGAGTTGCGCATACCAGCCCGGCAGTTAGGGACTCGGCGCAGGCGATGGTGTAGCTTTTCTCGCGCAGAATCTCTTGTAAGCGACGCGCTAACGTATCTAGTTCTTGGTTCATAGTTCCATCATGGCACGATCCGGCCTTGCCTATTCAGTTTCGAAGTCTCTATCTGCCAATACTTCGCGGGTAGCTTGGTGGCACTGGCTGGGCGAGTATCCTTTGCGAGCTAAAAATGCACCTATCCGGCGCATTGCCTGCGGATAGGAAACATTGTGCAAAGAGCGCACCTTTTTTTCCGCTAGCATCCGAGCGCTTTGCGCCTCTTGTTCCGGGCAAATCTGCGCTAAGGCTTCTTGCTGCAGGTCAGGAGCTATGCCTTTCCGGTTTAACTCTTGAACTAAGGCTCTGCCCACGAGGCCACGTTCTTGAAAGCGGGTACGCACCAGCATGGCGGCATATTCGCGGTCATCTAGCAACCCCACCTCGACAAAGCGAGTGACAATTTCGTCAGCAATTTCTGGAAGAAAACCCGCCTTAGTCAATTTTTGGTGAATCTGGGAGCTGGAGGCAGCGGTGCGATCTAGTACTCGCAGCGCCGCCTCCCTGGCCGCAGCTAATGCTTCTGCTCTAGGAAGCTCCGCATTCTTTTGCCGCCGCGCCGCCAGATTGGGGCTTTTCTTCCGACGCCTGGGAAGGCCAAAATCACTTTCTGGATCTAAATACTTAACCATGAAGCTGAAGCTAAATAGCCCTACTTGTCACTAGCGGCAGCATCATCTGCGGGATCTTCGGCAGCGTCCTCCCCGATAATGCCCACGGCTTTCAAAATCTTTTCTTCGATTTCATCCGCTAGTTCCGCATTATCCTTCAAATACTGCCGTACGTTTTCTTTCCCTTGCCCCAATTGGTCGCCCTCATAGGTGTACCAGGCTCCTGATTTACGCACGATTGCCAGATCGGTAGCCAAGTCGATAATCGAGGCTTCGCGAGAGATCCCTTCCCCGTACATCAGGTCAAACTCAGCAGTCTTGAAAGGCGGCGCCATCTTATTCTTTACCACTTTCGCGCGGGTACGCGAACCGATCGGCCCCGAGGAGTCCTTTAAGGTTTCAATCCGGCGCACATCAATGCGCACCGAGGCATAGAACTTCAGGGCTTTACCCCCGGTAGTAGTTTCCGGCGAGCCGAAGAAAACCCCGATCTTTTCCCGCAACTGGTTAATGAAAATAGCGGTGGTTCCGGTGGCAGATAGCGCCCCGGTCATTTTCCGCAGAGCCTGGCTCATTAAGCGAGCCTGCAAGCCTACATGGGAGTCTCCCATTTCCCCATCGATTTCCGCTTTGGGAACCAGCGCCGCCACCGAGTCGATTACTAAAATATCGATGCCCCCCGAACGCACCAGCATATCGGCGATTTCTAAAGCCTGTTCCCCGGTATCAGGCTGGGCAACCAAGAGTTCATCCGTATTGACCCCTAGCTTCTTGGCGTATTCGGGGTCGAGGGCGTGCTCAGCATCAATAAAAGCGGCATTCCCACCGGCCTTTTGAGCCGCCGCTACCGCGTGCAGAGCTACAGTGGTTTTACCGGAAGACTCCGGACCGTAAATCTCGATAATTCGTCCCCGAGGTAATCCCCCCACCCCCAGGGCGATATCTAAAGCCACAGAACCAGTTGAGATGACCTCCACCTGGCGATGGGTGTTTTCCCCTAGGCGCATCACTGAGCCCTTACCGAATTGCTTATCTATCGCGGCTAGCGCCATATCTAAGGCTTGTTCCCGGTTTCCGCCTGTGCTTACTTGCCGTTTTGCGGTCTTTTTTGCCATGGTGTCTATCCTTCCTGGTTCTCTCCGAACTATTACTGGGCTGGCCTGGGTTTTTTACCTTGGGGCACCCCTCTCCGAGGCTCCAAGCTAACGCTACGTACGGCCAATTACGTTTAACAGCTTGGCGATAATCCGTAAGGGAAAAATCACCGACTGCGCGTCTGAGTACAACTGTACCTAGCGAACAGATGTTCGACAAAATGAAATGCGGAGGAAGAAAAATATAAGCCGGCTAAAAACTATTAACTGGGGCGCCAACGCCCCCCTATTTTCCCCGTTAAGTTCTTAATAATCCTTGACGCGCGAGCTCATTCAAAGTTCTCCGATCAGCGCGATGGATAAAACGCAGCTGCGGATCACTATCGGTTTGCGTCAATAGGCAGTCCCAAATTTGCTGGGGATCTTCCCCAGAGGCTAAAGCCTGCTCGGCAGTGGAGTGCAAATCAGGTAAGTATAAATCTGAAAGTAAAGACGCCCCGAAAGCCGATCCAAAAACGGCTTTCAGGGCAAAGTCGAACTCTGAGCGTTTCACCAGGCTAGACTACCGAATGTACCGGCACTTCTGGCACCTGGCGACGCACGGAGAGCCCCTCTGCTACCGCTACTCGTAACGAAACTTCCCGCAGCACCATTGCCATCGGCACCTCGAGAGCGTTACAAATCGCAGCTAGTAGTTCCGAAGAAGCTTCTTTTTGCCCGCGCTCTACCTCAGAAAGATACCCCAAAGACACCTGGGCACTGGTGGAAACTTCCCGTAAGGTGCGCCCCTGGGATCGGCGTACCATCCGTAGAACTTGCCCAATCTCTTCGCGCAGCAACGGAGTCTTGTTCCCCGAATCTTTGCTTGTCATATCCATAGCATATCCCCCTATCTGCTGCCCGTGCCCGGATTTCCCATCCCAATGGAACCCGGCCGGTGTCTTTTGATACTCTCTTGCATTCACACTGGTTCCAACACCATCTTCGCGGGATTCATTCCAAATATCGACAAAGAGTGCCAGTGTTCACAGCTAAGTGACCTACGTGACTATAAACTATTGATTCATTTGCCGCCGCAGCTGCGAACGGGTCATTGCGAACCGAGGCGTTTCCTCGCGCGTTTCCTCTTGTGCTAGCCCGGACGCTTCTGGCTCTGGACTTTCCTCCGCAGTCTCTGGCTCGCTGCTGGGCGTAGGGCTAGCGCTGGCCGCCGACAAATCTGGGATTCTCCCGGGAGACGGGGAGTGCTGGTTATCCCGCGAACTATCTTGTTGCTCATCGTGGGGTGCGGCTTCTCCCCCAAGCTTTTGCGCCTGCCGGGCTCGGCGCGTACGCCGCGAAGGAAACTTGGCGGCACGGTCTCCTCCCCTCTGGGGCTCGCCTTCTTTATCCTTTGAAGAGGCGGCTCCAAGGGTCTCCTCAAGGGAAACCGAGGCCTCTTCCTCCCGGTCTTTCGGATCGCTTACCTCTGGTTCATCTGTCGTGGTGGCTGCCGCCCGATCCGCTGTGGTTTCCTGCGCTTTGGGCTCTTTGCGTCGGGCAGCGCGCTTTGCCCGCGGTTCCCAGGTTTTCTTAGCTTCTAGAGCATCTTCATCTGGGAGATGTGCATTATCAGCTCCTTGCCCACCTTTGCCGAGCTTTCCAGTATCCGCGTCCGGCTTAGCTAGCGAGGTATTTTCCTCGCCCTTATCGCCACTGTCTGCTGCTTTAGCTTGTTCTTTTTGATTGTCGTGAGCATCCAGGAAGTAGACCAGTCCCGAAAGTACCGTGGCCACGAAAGCGGCAATCAAAACCGCAATCGCCAGGTACATAATCACCACACCCACCTGAGTGTTAAACGGGTAGCAAATCCCCGCTAGCATCCACAAGAAGACCATTAGGATCTGCAAGCTGGTCTTGATTTTCCCGCCTTTAGAGGCAGGCAAAACTACTCCAGAACGCAGCAGATACATACGCAGGAGAGTAACCGCCACCTCACGTAGAATCACGACTGCAGTGAACCACCACCACAGGTTCTGGAATAGGGAGAGTAAAACGAAAGCCGAAATCATCAGCGCTTTATCCGCGATCGGGTCAACTAGCTTCCCAAAATCACTCACCACCTGCCAGCGGCGCGCCAGTTTTCCGTCTAGATGATCGGTATAGGAAGCTATACAAAAGACCACCAGAGACACAATTAGTAGGGATACTGACCCCCGCATATGCTGCATAATCATCAAGGCGATAAAAACTGGCACCAAGATAATTCGCGCAATTGTTAGGGCATTTGGAATTATTTGCCGCCACTTTTCCGATGAAGCTGCGGGTTTTTCTTTACTTTCCATCAACTACTACTCTAATAGATTTTTACGCTCTAAAAACGCATTATAGGTGCTTAGCGTCCGGTAAGCTCCCAGGCGTCCTCGCTGCTTTCGGCTTCCACTTCCTCTAAGGGGACTTCTTCTGCGCTGCCGTTCATCCCTTCCGAGGACGTGTCCGCAGGTGGAACCGCGGGCTTTTCTCCGCGCAACATCGCTAATACCTCGGGAAGTTGCTCTGGAGAAACTAACACTTCCCGAGCTTTGGATCCTCGAGAAGGCCCTACGATTTCTCGCGATTCAAGCAGATCCATTAGCCTGCCCGCCCGGGCGAACCCTACCCGCAATTTGCGTTGCAGCATAGAAGTCGAACCTAGTTGGGTGTTAATCACCAGTTGCGCGGCCTCTAGCAGGTCATCCAAATCGTCACCGATATCTTCAGCAACTTTGGGTTTGTCCTCTTCTTTGACGATTACATCCTCGCGATATTCCGGACTCATCTGGGATTTGACCGAATCGACGACCCGTTGAATCTCGTCCTCACCTACCCAGGCCCCTTGAATACGCATCGGCTTCGCGGTTCCTGCCGGCAGATAGAGGGAGTCACCCTGACCGATTAGCGCTTCGGCGCCCCCCTGATCCAAAATAGTGCGCGAATCCGTAATAGAGGAGGTGGCGAAAGCTAAGCGGGACGGGATATTAGCTTTGATAATACCGGTCACTACGTCTACCGAGGGACGCTGGGTGGCCACTACCAGGTGAATCCCGGCGGCTCGTCCTAGCTGGGTAATCCGCTGGATAGAGGCTTCTACGTCCCGGGGAGCAACCATCATCATATCGGCTAGCTCGTCTACCACGATCAACAGATAAGGGTAGGGACTGATTTCCCGCTCCGACCCAGGCGGGGGCACAACTTCGCCTGCCCGCACTGCCTGGTTGAAAGAATCGATATGTTTATGCCCAAAATTGGCCATATCGTTATAACGGTGATCCATCTCTTTAACCGCCCATTCCAGGGCTTCCGCCGCCTTCTTGGGATCGGTGATAATCGGGGTAATCAGATGGGGAATCCCCTGATAGATAGTGAGCTCCACCCGCTTGGGGTCAACTAGAATCAACCGCACCTGCTCGGGGGTAGCCCGCATCAACAGGGAAGTAATCATCGAGTTTACGAAAGAGGATTTACCCGAACCGGTGGCTCCCGCTACCAAAAGGTGAGGAGTCTTTGCCAGGTTAGTAACTACGTATCCGCCCTCGACGTCTTTGCCCACGCCGACCATTAGCGGATGAGCTGAGCGGTGGGCCGCAGCCGAACGTAGCACGTCGCCTAGCGCCACAATCTCGCGATCGGTGTTCGGAATTTCGATCCCGATCGCACTTTTACCCGGAATCGGGGATAGTATTCGCACATCCGCACTGGCCACCGCGTAAGCGATATTGTTTTTGAGGTTAGTAATTTTCTCTACTTTTACCCCCGGTCCCAGTTCCAGTTCATAACGAGTAACCGTAGGGCCGCGGGAGAATCCGGTAACTTTTACGTCCACTCCGAACTCGGTGAATACTTCTTCCAAGGCAGCAACTACCCGATCATTGGCTTCGGATCGGATCTTATGCGGCTTGCCTTTAACTAGCAGTTCCTCTCCGGGCAGTTCATAGGTTTGCCCATCGGCCAGCTCCATCCCGGTTTCTCCGGTGCCCGGCAGCAACAGCTGGGTTTTTTCTCCCTCATCGGCGTTTTCTGGCATCGGGACGGCTTCGGTACCGCTGAGAACTTTGGTTTCTTCCGCATCCTGGGGCAGCCGCATCCGCGAAGCGCGCGGCTTAGGTTCCGCTTTTGAAGCCGGCGTTTGCGGCGTTTGCGGCTCTAGCACCTGGGTGCCGCTATCAGTTTCCGCCGCCAAGTCGTCCTGCTCAGCCGCTGCCGTCCGCTCCCAGCGTTTCAGCCGGCGGGTACGGGTAGCGGGAGCACCTTTATCGGTGTCCTCCACCGCGCTGGTTTCGGTCTCGCCATCTGTTTCCCCGGCTTCAGGCGACTTCGCAAAGCCGGCTTTAACTCGCTGGGTGAGGGAGCGCATGACCCCTAACACTTGAGAAATAGAAGTATCAGTGGCGATTAGCAGGGAATACAAACCTAAGAGCACCAGTAAAATTACCGCTCCGGGTGCAGAGACTAGGATTTGCAGGGGATGCCCGAAAAGCCATCCCAGAATGCCTCCGGATTGTTCAATCGCCGAAAAATTACTTATTGGCGGACTAGCACATGCCACATGGGTAATTCCGGTAACTGCTGCCGCTATCCCGATTGTCCCCAGCAAAATGTGGAGGTGGGATTCTTCGGGGGCGCGGTTGCGAAAGAGGCTAATCGCCGCCCCTACCAAAATGATCGGGGCAAGGATGCTGTACATACCCAGCAGACCCGCCGCTAGATGATGCAAAGCTCGGGTTGCTAGCGCATCCATGGCGAACCATTCCGTTAACGCCGACATCGTAGCTAAAGCAATAAGTAAGAACGCCACCCCATCACGCATCCGGGAGCTATCTTTAACGGAAGAGGAGGACTCAAGCTTCTTATTATTTTTTTTCGCAACCATAACACTGGCACTCTACCCTTACAGACTCATCTGGCGCTGATTGCCACGCCGCCGGCAACTCGCTTCCCAGTTCAAGGGGGGATTAAGCATTTAGAAAAAATGCTAGCGGTAGGCAGGAACTTCGCTTAGTCGCTGCTCTATTTCTGACTCGCTGGGGCAGGTGTCGTTTCCGTGTTTTTCTGCCGCCATAGCTCCGGCAACATTGGCGCGTTCTATAGCCTCAAATGGATCAAGTCCTTTGACCAAGCTCGCCAGCAACACCCCGGTGTGGGCTGATCCGACTCCCAAAGTATCAGCAACTTTGATACTCAGCGAGGGCACCATGGTTTGCCGGTCAGCATCTATTATCTTTGCCCCATAGGAGCCAATTCTCTCCACCACCCAAGCTGATTCGGGCAGCTTTTCTGCAACATACCCGCTGGTCAAATGACCCACTGATCCGGGTAAGAACTGGGATTCGTATTCGTTGCAAGTAAGCACATCAACGTGGGGCAATACCTCGGAAACGCAGTGCGGATCGATCTGGGAAATCGGGGGAGTGGCAGCCATAACCACTTTTACCTGATCCGGCAAGGAAGGAAGCCATTGGGAAAGCGCTGCTCGATACGAGGTGTGGGTGAGATCTCCGGCTGAAATATAAACTACGTCTCCCGGATGCATCGAAACTTTATCTAGCTCGCGACCAGAAATATCTATTTCCACCCCGGTGGTGAGCACCGAAGCATAGTATCCTCCCTCTTCAATCATCTGAATTTTCATCCCGATATCGCCCACCACTTCTACTGTGCGGGTCTCTATATTTGCCTCTCTGAGCACTTGTCTCGCTTGGGTAGAGTTAGGGCCAGTGCCCAGGCAAGACATGTTGATTACCTCTACTCCTTGCCGAGCAGCGGCCAACATCACTTCCGCCGACTCCCCCACTCCCGGGCGCTTCGCGCTACCAAGAACGGTGGTTCCCCGTTCGGGCAATCGCGACACTTTCAACGGTAGAGTCAAAACCACCGCCGCTACCGACACCAGCTTGTTTTTTTCTTCCGTCATTTCGCCACCCAATCTTTTTCCTTAGCACCAAAATTTGGTTATTAATTCCTAGGTTTAACAAACGGGAAGGCTAGCACCTGCCGAATATCGCAGCCCATCAGCATCATTGCCATCCGATCCATTCCCAGTCCTAGTCCTCCTAGGGGGGTCATCCCCAGTTCTAAACAGTTTAAGAAGTCTTCGTCTAAGCTCATGGCTTCCGGATCCCCGGCCGCTGCCGCGAGCGACTGCTGAGTAAAGCGTTCCCGCTGGTCACGAGGGTCAGTTAGTTCGCTATATGCAGTTCCCAGTTCCATCCCGAACGCCACCAGATCCCAGCGTTCAGCCAGGCGGGGATCGCTGCGGTGTCTGCGGGTAAGCGGAGAGGACTCCACCGGGAAATCACAGTAGAAGGTAGGTTTAATTGTGCGCGCCTCTACCAGGTCGTCATATAGCGTCCCCAGCAAGGTGCCACTATTGGCGCCCGGCGGCGGAGTCAGGTGGTGCTGCAGGCACAGGCTACGCAGCTCCGCTTCCCCGGTGTCGGGGGTAACCACGGTTCCCACGGCCTCAGATACCGCATCAAAAACCGAGATTACCCGCCAATCGCCAGAAATATCGACCTCCACGAACTCCACTTCGCCGCTTTCATCGCCAGTTTCGGGCGATCCTGCCGGGCGCAGAGCGATTTCTTTTCCATGAATTGCGCGGGCGGCTGCCTGGTAAAGCTGACGGGTAAGGGTCATCATTTCGCGGTAGTCAGAACCGGCTTTATAGACCTCTAAGGAGGTGAACTCGGGGTTGTGAGTTGCGTCCGCGCCCTCGTTCCTAAAGGAGCGCCCCATCTCGAAGATTGCCCCCATCCCCGCTATAGCCAGGCGTTTTAAATACAGTTCCGGGGCGATCCGCAAGAACATATTCACCTGGTAGGCATTGGAGTGAGTAACGAAGGGACGGGCATTAGCCCCGCCTTGCACCGCCTGCAGCATGGGGGTTTCCACCTCCAGATAGCCGCGATCTATCAGTTCTTTACGCACCGCACTTAATGCCCGCGAACGCGCCTGCAGCTGGCGCATTGCAGTCGCATCATTGAGCAAAGTCATAGTGCGTTCGCGGGTGCGGGTGCCAATGTCTAGCCGGGTAGCCGGATGCGGAATCGGGCGCAGCGCTTTCGCGGCCAGCGTCCAGCTTTCTGCTATCAATGAGGGCGTGCCATTGCGGGAAGCTCCGCACTGGCCGCTCACAACCAGCAGATCTCCTAAGTCCAGCAGTCGTAGGTGGGCGAACTGCTCCGCGCTGAGGTTGCTTCGCTCTAGCACCACCTGCAGATAGGTGCCTTGATAGTGCAAATCCCAAAACACTACCCCGCCGTGATTCCTTCGCGCCACAATCCGGCCAAGGGTGCGGATCGCTTTCCCGGTCTCGCCCGCGTCTACCTTAGCTTTCGCTGTAGATAAGGGAATCCCTAAATCGAAACCTGCCGGGAAGGATTCGATTCCCGCGGCACTTAGTTTTTCCGCTTTCGCGCGCCGCGATCTTTGTTGTTCACTCAGTTTGACTTGCAGTTTAGCCGCGGTATGCTCGCTGCGCATCGCTTGCAGTTCCCGCAGATACTGGCTATCAACTTCCCATCCAAAGGGTTCCCCGCGCACGGCAGCCTCTGGTGCGGGTACGAATCCCTCTAGCATTCCCGCTGCTATCAGTGATAATGGCACTAACGGGTCGGAAGAAAAACAAAAATAACGGGGCAACCATTTCGGGTTATACCGGGCGTTGGATTCATATAGCGACTCTAGTTGCCAAAAACGGGAGGCTTTAACAAAGAGGGCGCGCTTGACACGATCATTAATACTGGCGTCAACGGCTTCGCCCTCCACAAAAACTTCTCTGAACATCGCAAAGTTCAACGAGAACTGGTCTATCCCTTTTTCGGGTCCTTGCTGCAGCAAGGCGAGCACCATGGCTTCTACTACCCCGTTGACCGCCGATTCTGCCCGGCGCATCAAGTTGAGAGAGACGGCGCGTTGCCCCCAGGGAACGAAGGTGAGCAGGCATTGTAGCTGACCATCTTGGCCTCGCGCGGTGACTATAATTTGCTCGCCCTCTTGCGGAGCGAACATTCTATCGAGGCTCATCGAGAAGCCCCGTTCATTCCCGCGCCGGAAAAGTTCGGCCACCATCGCTACTTCCTGCAGCTGTGCGGGAGTAATTTCGCTTTGCCTGCAAATCTCGATCTCTACCCCCGCGCGAGCAACTCTTCTTTGAGCAGCTAATAAGGCTCGGCCGGCACTGGAGTTACGTTCAAAACGTTCGGGGCTGATAATAGCTTCGTCACCCATTTTGCGTACTCGAAGTCCCTGGTGGCGATAGACACGCGCCCCTTGGGCGCTAGCAGAGATTACCGCTGGAATCCATCCTTGACGGTAACAGTGTGCCTTCCATCTTTGCACCGCATTTTCCCAGGAAGAAGGATCCCCTATGGGATCGCCGGCCGCTAGAGCCACTCCCAGAGCTACCCCGTAGGAAACCACTGCTTGCCCATCAGCACTGAAAACTACTGCCCGGTTATCCCGGGTGGCATAATAGCTTAAGGAATCAGCTTTCCCCCATTTGAACAGGAGGGCGCGCAAAGCGAGATCTTCGCTGCGCGTGCGAGCTTGCGCCCGTTGACCGAGAATAAAGCGATTGGCGGCAATCATCATCACCAGGCCGGAAAGCACCATAATGAAGAAGCCCAGACCGCGGAAACCGCTTAGGTGGGCTAGGTGCAAACGGATGGCATTACCGTGGGGCAGTCGCCATCCCGACATTCGGGAAAAGACCCAAAATGCCAACGTTCCACTATCCCAAGTGCGCGGCGCAAGAACCCGAGCCATGATGAACCCCATGCCAAATACCAGCAATTGGCCACTTAGCAGCACTAAGAGGGCTTTCCAGGCGGATCGCGCATTGATTCTTCCCCAAAAGCTACGGGCAGAGGCGAATAATACTACTACCACAAATGTGGAAAACAGTAGCCTAAACCCCAGGAATAAGCCGACAGTCAGGGTGACTTCTGGATTCGAGAAAGAAAATAACAGGGCGGTCAGGCTCAGTAAGGCGTGCAGGGTATGCAAAGCGATCAGGACGATAACCCCGATCCGCTTGCGGGAAAAACACAGCAGCGCCAAGAACGCCAATAATACTGCCGCGCCTAAGGTAGCAGTCGAGGGCACCCCGAGCATAGTTAGCACCAGGTAGGTAAAGCGCCCAAATCCGCGGCTACCGCTGTAGCGCAACGGAATCATTACCAGGCAAAATAGCGCGGCAATGGTATAGACCCAACCTAGCCAGGCGGGAACGCGCTGACGCCAAGAAATATCCGACTTTTCTTTTCCAGTTACCCGCATCTAAATCTCCACAACTACCGGTACGATCATGGGACGACGGCGCAAGCGGCGCGCCACCCAACGTCCCAAAGCGCGGCGCATCGCCTGTTGCAGGCGATAAGGATCGCTATCGCCTTGGTTTAATGCCCTTTGTAATGCTTCGGTCACATCCGGTAGCACTTCCCTAAACACCCCCTCGTCCTCGGCCATTCCCCGAGCGGTAATATGCGGGCCGGCGGCAATAATTTTGGTGGGCACATCTACCGCGGCAAATACGGAAACAAAACCTTCTTCACCCAAAGTCATGCGGTCTTTTAGCTGATCTTCATCGATTTCTCCGATAGATCCGCCGTCAACATATACGTATTCGCAATCGACTTGCCCCACTACGCGCGCTTGCCCATCTTTCAGGTCGACTACTACCCCGTCCTCGGCTAAAGCCACATTTTCTTCCGGCACCCCGGTGGATTGGGCGATCCGTCCATTGGCAATCAAATGCCGGATTTCTCCGTGAATCGGCATCACATTCTTGGGTTGCACAATGTTGTAGGTGTAGAGCAGTTCGCCTTCCGCGGCGTGTCCGGAAACGTGAACCGCGCGGTTACCTTTATGTACTACGTTGGCGCCTTGGCGCATCAGTGCATTTATTACCCGGTAGACTGAGTTTTCATTTCCGGGGATCAGGGAGGAGGCCAGCAGTACGGTATCTTCTGGCTCCAGGGACACTAGGCGGTGTTCCCCTTGGGCGATCCGCGAGAGTGCAGCCATGGGTTCACCTTGGGATCCGGTAACCATCCACACGCGTTTTTCGGGGGGTAGGCGCTTGAGTTCATCCGCGCGCACTACCACTTGCGGATCTAGATCCAGGTAGCCGGCCTGCGCCGCAATATTCATATTGCGTTCCATGGAACGCCCCGACAGGCACACTTTGCGCCCCACCGCGCGGGCAGCGTCCAGCACTTGTTGCACCCGGTGCACATGGGAGGCGAAGGAGGCTACGATTACTTGCCCGCTAGATTCTGATAGTACCTGGCGGATTACCGGACCGATTTTTCTTTCCGGGGCAATAAAACCGGGAACCTCCGCATTGGTGGAGTCCACTAGGAATAGGTCAACGCCCTCTTCCCCCATACGCGCAAAGGCACGCAGGTCAGTGATCCGTTTATCGAGCGGCAACTGATCCATTTTGTAGTCGCCGGTAACCAACAGGTTTCCGGCTTTGGTACGAACCATTACCGCTAGGGCATCGGGTATCGAGTGGGTGACTGCCAAAAACTCGCAAGAAAAAATATCTAGCTCAATGCGCTCCCCCTCGCGTACCTGGTGCAGATGCGTTGCCGGAAGTCGGTGCTCTTCCAGTTTGGGTCGCAGAAAATCTAAGGTGAGTTGGGAGCCGTAAATGGGAATATCTTCGCGCAGACGCAACAGATAGGGTACCGCCCCGATATGGTCTTCGTGACCGTGGGTGAGCACCAGCCCCACTACCTGATCCATACGTCCGTGTAGATAGGAAAAGTCGGGGAGGATCAGGTCAACACCCGGTTGGATTTCTTCGGGGAAGAGCACCCCGCAATCGACAATCAGGATTTTACCGTTGAGCTCGATTACGGTCATGTTCCGTCCGACTTCCCCCAGTCCTCCCAGGGGAACTACCCGGATGGTGTCGGATTTTAGCTTCGGCGGAAAAGAAAGTTCAGGATAAAGCGGATTCACGTGTCTAATTGTTCCGATTTTACCCGCCTATAGCAAACTTCCGCGCTCACGGGGGTGCGATTAGTCCTTCTAGGCAGGTCTTTAGGCCAAATCTCCACTGCTAGGCGCCCTCGGCACTCTAGGCCGGTGGGTAAAACCGGTTTCGCGGTCAAAACCGCTAGCAAACCGCGAGCGTTTCTAAAGCAATTCGAAACGTTCCAGGGCGGCGCGCAGCTGGGCGATCTCCTCTTCGCTGGCCGGAGCTAGGGGCAGGCGCAAAGTAGCGGTGGGAATAATTTTTTGTTCAGCGAGGGCGTGCTTGGCCATTACGGCGCCTTGTCCCCCTCCCATTAACGCTTTCACCAAGGGTTCTAGCTTTAGGGAGAGTTGCAGCGCCTCCTGGTAGTCTCCGTTTTCTACCAGTTGCACCATTTTGCGGTAGCTGGCTCCGGCGACGTGAGCTACCACGCTGATCACCCCCACCGCGCCATGGGTAAGCCAGGAATAGTTCAGCCCATCATCACCGGAATAGAAAGCCAAACCGGTTTCGTCTATGCGCCGCGCCCCGACTTCCACTTTGCCGGTAGCATCTTTGACCGCCACAATATTGTCGATCTCTGCCAGACGCATGAGGAGTTCATCACCGATAGCTACCCCGGTACGTCCGGGAATATCGTAAAGCATAACTGGCAGATCTGTCTGACCAGCCACTTTAGCAAAGTGCTGATACATCCCCTCTTGGGAGGGACGGGAATAATAGGGGCTTACCACTAGGATAGCGTCAGCCCCAGCGGCCTCGGCACTGCGTGCCATTCGCACCGAATGTTCCGTGTCGTTTGATCCCGCCCCGGCAGTAATGTACAGGTCTTCGCCTACCGCTTGGCGAACTACCTTAATCAACTGTTCTTTTTCATCCAGGTGAGTGGTTGGCGATTCCCCGGTGGTACCCGAAAGCACCAGGTGATCGATTCCCTGATCCACCAGGTGTTTAGCAAGGTTGGCGGCGGCATCGTAGTCTACGGAGCCGTCTGGGTGAAAGGGGGTCACCATTGCTACCCCAACCGGTGCGGGAAGGCGATAAGTACACTCTGCGTTGCTCATATCCCCACTCTACCCACCCCACTTGGAGATTTTTCTTTCGTCCAAAAAGCGGGCGGGAGGGGTCTATAGGTCAGTAAACCACAGGTGCTGCACCATGGATTCATGCCCTACTTTTAGGCCTTGGCGCAGACCGGCGGGGGCGAATCCGCATTCGTTGAAGAACCGGATTTTTTCTTGGGCTTCGGCAGCTAGCCAAATCTGCAGCCGGCTAGCCCCAGACATTCGCAACATATCGCCGACCGCATTTACCAGGCGAGAGGCATCAGCCAGGTTATTTTCCCAATCGGCGACCTCGAGCGCCACGATTTCGGCATCAGCATTTCTTTCGGCGAGCGGGGACTGTTTGGGTTGCACCAGCATTTTCGGGGCGGGGGCAATCGCCGCCATCCCCACTACCTGTCCTTTATTTATCGCGGTGAGCAGGTGATGTTTTGGCGAGGGCGGGCTAAATAACGCCTGCTGCCAGGCACGCGTAATCTGCTCCGGGTCAATAAGCGCTAAGGTTTGCGGACCGATTTGTCCCAGATGGGACTGCAGGTCGGCCTGCATAGCCTGCGCCTGGATGCGTCCCCAGTCAGGTAAATCTTCGCTTTTCGCTAAGCGGACTGTTTCTTCGGCAGAAGGAGCAGTCACTTTAAATCCCTAAATCCATGAGCTTATCCAGCCCCACTGTCAAAGGAGCCGCATCTGCAACTTTCCGCACAGCCAGCAGCACTCCCGGCATAAAGGAGGAGCGATCAAAACAGTCAGTGCGCAGTCGTAGCTGTTCCCCCGGGTTAGAAAGGAGCACTTCCTGGTGCGCGTTAGCCCCTAGCATCCGCAGCGAGTGGATCCCCACATCCCCCACTTTCATGCCGCGCGCCCCCTCGGGATCGGTGGTGGTGGCATCGGGGGCGGGCGGAATATCGGCTTGCTTGCGGGCCGCCGCCATTTGCTGGGCGGTTGCTAACGCTGTCCCGCTCGGCGCATCTAATTTTTTCGGATGATGAGTCTCCACAATTTCGGCGGAAGTGAAAAAAGGCGCCGCCAAGCGCGAAAAAGCCATCACCAGTACCGCGGAAAGCGCAAAGTTGGGAGCAATCAATACGTTACGCCCAGTTTCGCGCGCCACTTCCTGGATTTTTGCCTGTGCGTCCTCGTCCCACCCCGAGGTACCGACTACCGCATGGGCGCCGGAGCGCAAAATCGCGGCAGTATTGGCAAAACTGGCGCTAGGAATAGTGAACTCCACGGCGACCTCAGCCCCGGCTAAAGTATGGGAGGTGATCTCATCTTTACTGCCCAAACGGGCAACTAGCTGCAAGTCTGTGGAGTCTGTGATCGCTTGACAAGCGGACTTTCCCATCCGCCCCTGGGCTCCGACCACGGCGACTTTCAGTTTTTCGCTCACTCTACTTCACACCCTCTGGTTTATTAGCGTTAATGATTTGGGCTTTATCTGGACACAGGGTTTGCCCTGCTATCTGCAGATTGTTGTACCATTCTTGCCGGAGCTCCGCAGAATCTACTTTGGTATAAATATCAGACAGCGTTTGTTTATTAGCCGCCGAATCTGGCTGCTTGGTATCGAGCAGTCCGCACAGGGATTGTACTGGCCCCAAAACAATCTCCGCGGTGCGCTGATCATAGTGGTTCTTTTCCATCACCTGTTTGACGAAGGAGTTTTGCGTTTCCGACAGGTGATCTTTGGGAGTGAAGGTCACTTCCGGGGTTTGCGAAACTGTCGGGGTAGCAGGCGAGGTCGAGGCCGAACTGGTCACTTTGGGGTTAGTGTTAGTAGTAGTTTTTTCGGGCGCCGGCGACTGCGCGGCGGGACTGCAGGCGGCAAGCAGCGCCGTGGCGCCAATAACTGGTAAAAGTTTCTTTATTCTCACTCGTTCAGCTTATGCCACCGCCGGGCGTACCACGACTTTCACCTGTGGTAAGCCGAGAAATTGCGCTGCCAGCTCACTAATTTGGGCGCTGCTTACATTTTGTAGGGCAGCGTTTAACTGTTCGATGGTACGCAAGCGGCCTCCGTTTACTTCCGCGCGCCCTAGACGCGCCATCCGGGCGCGGTTATCGTCCATTCCCAGCAGTACTCCCCCGCTGAGCTGCCCTAACGCTTCGGATAGCTCTCCCTCGGGTACTCCCTGCTCGGCGAGTTTTTCTAGTTCTGCCACTAGCAGGTCTCCAACTTGCTCCAAATTATTGGGGGCACACCCGGCGTAGAGGCCGAAGGATCCGCTATCGCTATAGGCGGAGTCAAAAGCATAGGTAGAGTAGGCCAGTCCGCGTTTTTCTCGGATCTCTTGGAATAACCGGGAAGACATTCCTCCGGAAAGTACCGTGAGCAACATGCTTAGCGTGTCGCGTTGGGGATCATTTGCGGGCAGGGAACGGGTTCCGATAAATATTTGCCCCTGTTCCACCGTTTTTTCTACTACGGCGCTGGCGGGCACTGCCGGAGCTGGCTGGGTACGCTGAGGAACTTCCGGATCGGTGCCCGCGGGCAGATCCCACCCGTTTTTACCGGCAGCTTCCAATATTAGTTGTGCCAGGCGGTCATGCTTAATATCACCGGCGGCCGCAACTACCAGGTGGCGGGGCTGATACCAGCGCTGATGATGGGCTTTCACCGCTTCTAAGGGAGTGGCAGCCACGGTTTGCGCGGTGCCACCTACCGGCAGGCCCAGCGGGGAGCTGGGGAATAGTTGACCCAAAAATTTTTCGTAGCCAACATCTTGAGGATCATCTTGGGACATGGCCAGTTCGTCCAGGATAACTGCCCGTTCCAATTCGAAATCTGGAGACGCCAAAGTGGGGCGCGCCAGCATTTCGGTGAGTACTTCTACCGCCATTGGTAGATCACGGGAGAGCACCCGGCAGTAATAGTGGGTAGATTCTTTGGCGGTCGCCGCGTTAAGCTCTCCCCCCACAGCATCGAATGCCCGCGAGATTTGCTTCGCGGTGCGGGTAGCTGAGCCTTTGAACAGCAGGTGTTCTAAGTAATGGGTAGATCCCAAATGCTGCGGACCTTCATCGCGCGAGCCTGCTGGGATCCAAAACCCGAGCACTACCGAGGGCGAGGCGGGTACCTGTTGGGTAATCAAGCGGATACCGCCGGGCAGTATCGATCTTTCGATTAGGGTTTCGCCTTCGCTAATACTCAGGCGAGGCGCTTGGGCTGAAAGCGGCAGTTTGTAATCGTATTTTTCAGGCATTTTTTCTTTATAGGGTTTGCTAGTTTCTTTACAGTGTCCCGCCTTGCTACTGGCTGGTGGGGTTTTTAGGGAGCGGTTGTCTTGTTCGGGAGTTGCTTAGCGCCCAAGCGCATGCGCATTGCACCGCGCCCAGGATAGTAAATATCCCGAGGGCGAAGGTCAGTAGTCCCGTTTCGGCGCTGCCGGCGATAGCGGCATAGATGAGGGAAAAGACGGTGAAAACCAGGGCGATTAGGCTAGCGCGAGCCCAAAAACGCCGGGCATCTAATTTAAAAATCAGACGCAAGGTAGCAAGAATCAGTTGAAATCCGCCAGCTATAGCGGCGAATACTAGCGCCAGAAACCCGGTAAACACGCTTAATAATCCAGAGTCGGAAGTGGTAGAAACCGACAGTAGGATCAACGCAAAAAATAGGCACAGGAACAGCAGGCTTCCTGCCACTACCAGGTCGAAGTATCTACGCATCAAGGATTCCTTTTCTGAAATTAAAGGAGGCGAGGGCGAGATTATCTCGCCCTCGCCAACTTAGTTATCGACTATTCGTCGTCACTATCTGATTGCTCGTCGCGGCGATCCTCACGCCGATCATCACGGCGATTGTTGCGATGCCGGCGGCTGCGGTTACGAGAGCGACGCGGGCGATCTTCGTCGTCGGAGCGACGAGATTCCTGCTTAGCTTCGTTTTCAGCTAACGCGGCCTCTTGCTCTTCACTGAGTACCGCTACCAGCGATAGCTTGCCCCGTTCATCGATTTCTTCGATCTCTACCTGAACTTGGTCACCAACGCCCAGTACGTCCTCTACCTGGTTGATGCGTTTGCCCCCTACCAGGCGACGGATCTGGGAAATATGCAGCAGACCGTCCTTGCCGGGGGTCAGGGATATGAATGCCCCGAAGGAGGTGGTCTTAACCACGGTTCCTACGAAACGCTCCCCTACCTCAGGCATTTGCGGGTTAGCAATCGCGTTGACTGCTGCCCGGGCAGCTTCGGCAGATTCAGCATCGGAGGAAGAAATATAGACCGTGCCGTCATCTTCGATAGTGACTTCCGCGCCAGTATCTTCTTGAATCTGGTTGATCATCTTGCCCTTCGGCCCGATAACCTCGCCAATCTTGTCTACCGGCACCTGCACGGTGATGATGCGCGGAGCATAGGGGCTCATTTCGTCCGGTTCTGGAATCGCCTGTTCAATCAGGTTCAAGATTTCCAGGCGGGCTTCCTTAGCCTGAGCTAGCGCACCTTTCAGCACGTCAGAGGGAATACCGTCCAGCTTGGTGTCCAGCTGCAGGGCGGTAATAAAGTCCCGCGTACCGGTGACCTTGAAGTCCATATCCCCAAAGCCGTCCTCGGCTCCCAAAATATCGGTCAGGGTCATGTACTTGGTGGTACCGTCCTCGTTCGGCTCACTCATTAGCCCCATGGCAATCCCGGCAACCGGGGCTTTTAGCGGCACGCCCGCATTCAGTAGCGAAATCGTGGAGGCGCAAGCCGACCCCATAGAGGAGGAGCCGTTCGAACCCATAACTTCGGATACCTGGCGGATAGCGTAAGGGAATTCTTCCTTGGAGGGAAGTACCGGCTCTAACGCCATTTCCGCGAGGTGACCGTGCCCGATTTCGCGGCGCTTGGGGCTGCCCACGCGGCCGGTTTCACCGGTGCAATAGGGCGGGAAGTTGTATTGATGCATATAGCGCTTGCGGGTCACCGGGCTGAGGTTATCGAGCTGCTGTTCCATCCGCAGCATATTCAGGGTGGTTACCCCCAGCACCTGGGTTTCGCCGCGACGGAAAATCGCGGATCCGTGCAGGCGGGGCAGCACTCCAGCGCGCGCATAGAGCGAGCGAATCTGGTTGGGCTGGCGTCCAGCCATCCGCACGCCCTCGTTTAGGGTGCGGGTACGGATTAGCTCTTTTTCGAGGGCGCGGAAAGCAGCTTTGAGCTCTTTCTCGCCCTCGGGGAAACGCTCTTCCAGGTCGGAAAGCATTTGGTCTTTGATTTCATCAACCCGGTCTTGCCGATCGAGTTTCTCTGCGATCTGTACCGCCTGGTCTAGCTGTTCGCGACAGTTTTCGGAAACCGCATCCCAGTGTTCGTCCTCAAAGTCTTTAAACAGCGGGAACTCTAGGGTTTCTTTCTGGCACTTGGCCGCTACCTGCGCTTGCGCGCGGCAAAGTTCTTTAATGAAAGGTTTAGCGGCTTCCAGACCGGCAGCTACTACATCTTCAGTCGGAGCGGTCTGTCCCTGCTGGATAAGATCCCAGGTACCTTCGCCGCCGCCGGCCTCTACCATCATAATGGCCACGTCTTCGCCGCCATCAGCGGTTTGAATAACCCGTCCGGCAACCACCATGTTGAAAGTGGAACGCTCGATTTCGCTGTAACGCGGGAAAGCTACCCACTGTCCATCGATTAGGGACAGCCGGGTGCCACCGATCGGCCCAGAGAAGGGCAGACCGGAAATCTGGGTGGACATACTAGCAGCGTTAATGGCTAGCACGTCATAGGCATCATCGGGGTGTACGGTCAATACAGTTGCTACCACCTGTACCTCGTTACGCAGCCCTTTTACGAATGAGGGGCGCAACGGACGGTCAATTTGGCGCGCAGCCAGAATCGCTTCCGTGCCGGGGCGTCCTTCCCGCCGGAAGAAGTTTCCGGGGATACGTCCGGCCGCGTATTGACGTTCTTCCACATCAACGGTGAGCGGGAAGAAATCAAACTGGTCGCGCGGGTTTTTACCTACCGTAGTGGCAGATAGAACTGTGGTTTCATCATCCAGGTATGCCAGCGCACTGCCGGCAGCCTGCTGGGCGAGTAGGCCAGTTTCGAAGCGCACGGTGCGCTGTCCGAAACGACCGTTATCGATGATTGCCTCGGAGGCAATCACTTCTGGATCGTCCATCATTTTCTTTTATTTACTCCTTGTATTCCTTCTTCTAGGGCCGATGCCCTCCTGAGAGCTATCACCTTGTGATGGGCGGTCAACGATCGAGACCCACGGAGATAGGCGACTAGAAACTGCTGCGCCTGATCCGGAGGCCACCACCGAAGACCGAAACCGGGGTGATAGCAATTCGGCCCGGCGTTAACCGGGCCGATTAGCAAACTATTTACGCAAACCTAAACGAGCGATTAGGGAACGGTAACGTTCAATATCGATGTCTTTTAGGTAACCGAGTAGGCGACGACGCTGCCCTACCAGCAGCATCAAGCCGCGGCGGGAGTGGTGGTCGTGCGCATGAGTTTTGAAGTGTTCAGTTAAATCTTTAATCCGCTTGGATAGCAGCGCGATTTGCACCTCAGGCGAACCCGTATCACCGGGATGGGTCGCATATTCTTCCATGATCTTGGCTTTTTCTTCTTTACTCAGTGCCACTGGGTTCTCCTTTTCTTCTACTTGTTGCACGGAGCTCCGGGGCAGTTTCACCCGGGCATGACGCATCCGTGGCCGGCTTGTAACGGCTTTTCTAGCCTAACATTATCGCTGCTGGCAATCCTATTTTGACGCTGGTGAACTAGGACACGCGTAGCGCAGGGGTAAGCGCGAGGGCGAGGGCGAGGGCGAGGACGAGGACGAGGACGCTGTCGCAAGTTACGCGCGGGGTCTTGAACTTATCTAATTCTCCATTTCGGGGCTGGCTCGGTAAAAGCACTCCGGGGCCCCGTGACCTGCTACGCAGGTCAAGCCCCGTTCGTATCTTTTACCGGCCGCGCCCCCTAGTCACACTGAGCTACCTTCTCAGCACGGGGTCTTGGTTTTTCCTCCCGCCCAAGAATTCGGAAAAAGACCGCAGGCATTTTCCGAATTCTTATGCCCACCGCGCCTACTCGGATAAACCAATCCCCCGCACTCTGCGGCACGCCCTAACCTGCGCGGAAGGCATATCTTAGTTCGGTGATTATTTCATCTGGTTTCGCCATCATAGTCCCCCGCCTCCAAGGCTTTGGCAGCGAACTTGTCGAAATCGGATTGATATTCCGCGTCTTGGATTATTCGATATTTTTCCAGTTCTTCTTTGGCTGCCTGGTCGGCTATTTTCTTAGAGATTTTTCCGGCGCTCTCTAAGAGTTCACGACTGTCAAGAGTGAGTACTTGGTTTAGGAATTTCTCCCATTCTTCCATGGTGGTGGGAATATGCCGCTTGGCACGCGATTCTGCTAGGTTTAGATAGGCTTCAACTATTCGTCCTAAATCAGCCAATTCGTCTTTCGTGAGGTAGTTCTTGGCTACGGTAACATCGCTGGCTAGGACTTTCCCATCCGGAGAGTTCTTCCAAGTCGTTAATCCCATGTGGAGTTTTGTGGAATTAGCACGCTGGGCAATCAACTCGGCAGCGGTATGACCATGCACCGCGTAATGTAGTTTGTTTTGAACGGCAGCGAAGAATGTTTTAGTGGTAGGGGCGTTGGGGTTGTAGTCCACTGCGGTGGCATAGATGTCGGTTATTTTTTGGTAAAAGCGGCGCTCCGAGAGACGAATCTCGCGTACTTCTTGGAGCAGTTCCTCGAAATAGTCGTGCCCCAGCATCTTCCCCGATTCCATACGGTCGCGGTCAATAATATATCCTCGCAAAGTAAAGTCGCGAAGAACAGCGGTTGCCCACTGCCGGAACTGGGTAGCGCGAATAGAATTTACGCGGTACCCAACCGAGATAATCGCGTCTAAGTTGTAATGCTGGATTTGGCGAGTTACCTGGCGAGAGCCTTCTTGGCGAACTATCCGGAAATTCCGGATAGTTGCCTCAGGGCTTAACTCACCGGAAGAGAAAATGGTCTTCAGATGCTCGTTGACTGTCCTAACATCAACGTCAAACAGCTCAGCCATCAAAGCCTGCGTTAACCAGATAGTACCGTCCTCATAGCGCACTTCAACGCCCGCGCCGGGCTGAGCGGTGAAAACCAGGAACTGACCGGAATCATGCTTAACCATTGTCCGAGAACTGGTTTTCCCGAGGCTCTTTTCAGCTTCACTATTCTTCGTCATACCGTTTCTCTAGTATTTCTCTGATTGAGGGCTTCCAATTGCAGACCGTCGCAAAGGCGCAAACCGTTGCTTCTGAGTCTAAACCAAGCTCTTTACCCCCGCGGCTCTCCTCTAGCCCCTCAAGATCCTTTCCGCTAGTAAGGTAACTTCGTCTCGCCCTATTTAATTCGTGCTCGGAAGAATAAACCCCCGCGCCGTCCAGCCCCCAATGCGCGACAGGTCACTCCCGAGCGCGCCCCGACAAATAAACAACGGAAAAATCCCGAAAATGAGCTATATTTAGCTAATGCGTGAAACCCGTGATTTTGATGCCGAGTTTTTGAATAGAGACAGTACACAGAGGGTTCTCCCTCCCACCAAATACTCCAAACGCCCCGCTGTTGGCACAACTATAACCCTCGGTCTGAGCCTTGCGGTGTTAATCGGTTTCGGTTCAGTCGCAAATGATATGTTCCCGTTTTCGGGAGTATTCATCACGATTATGACGAAGCTAGCCAGTTCCGGGCTAGGGTTTGTCATGATTGCGCTGCTGGTGGGCTGGTTTTCTAAATCCTGGAAAATCGCTGCTAGTGTGGCTTCCGTTTCAATTCTATTTGCGTTAGCAATCTATTACTGTGCAATCCCTGCCTATAACTTGCGTCCAAGTGCCGCAGGCAGCGACATTGCACAGATTGCCCTAGTCTGGACACTGCTAGGGGTAGGCTGCGGAGTAATCGTTGGCTCAATGGCATTTTTTGCTCATTATGGAACGCTGACTCAACGCTCTATCGCCACCGGCTTCCCCCTCGGTTTGATTTTAGGTCCCGTAGTGGTGGCGTTGCTGCAAGGCGAAGACCTGCGCAGCTTAGAAATACTCGCAGTCGTAGCCATCACGGGTTTTATTCCCGTTGTTGGCCTGCTGGTATCACTGCAACGCACAAAACCGAGGCTACTTTTTCTCTCGGCGCTAGCGGGGATTGTTTTCTCCGGAGGATTATTTTTACTGGTGTACGCTTTATTCTACTGACAAATTACCGACAACTACGCGCATTAAGACAGTAATCCCTTCCTCACTCCGGAGCGCGAAATACGATTCCCCCACTCCTGCCCGATTTGTTCGGACAATACCCGCGCTCTAGCACACGCACAAAGGGTTATCGAGGGTAAAGATTCAGAAGATGGGGCAGTTTTTGAGGACGCAAATCAGGCAATAGATTTTCTGGACTCCCTAGCATGAAAATTATTTTTGACCGCCAGAACATAACGTAAACCCGCATCTTTACCCCAATCCCTTAAAATCTTTACTTTTTGCTACTTTCTTGCTGTAATAAGTAAAGATTTTGGAGGTATTTGCCGTGTACGACTACGAGGGGCTCAATAAGAAACTGCTACAGCGGGGCTTGAAGAAATCTGAGCTTACTTCAATCCTGAAAATCTCCTCGCGCACTATCGCCAAAATCGCGAAGGGAGAAAAACTGGCAGACCAGGTAATGGACAAGCTATGCGGCTATTTTTCCTGCGACAAAGCGGATCTGTGCCGCGCAGTCTCCCCTAATCCCGTCCTCCAACGGCTTAGAGAAGAAAAGGAGCACCGGATTCCCGGCGGGATTTACCATGAGTTGCAAATCCGCATGACCTACAACTCTAACCACATTGAGGGCAGTACCCTCAGCGAAGAGCAGACCAGACGGATTTTTGAAACCAATACTCTGGGAGCCGAGGACGACCTAGAAGTTGATGACATCATCGAAACCGTCAACCATTTCCGCGCTATTGATTACTGCATAGAGGTGGCGGAAGAACCGCTCAGTGAAGAGATTATTAAGCATCTTCACTATCTGTTGAAAATGAGGACGCAAGCGGAGAAGCTTGCTTGGTTTCAAATCGGAGATTACAAGCAGCGTCCCAATGTGGTGGGCGGCAGCAAAACCAGCGCACCGAAAGAGGTTCCCGCCGCTATGAAAGCGTTAATAGCAGCCCACCTGGAGAAAGACACTGCATCCTTAGCGGATATCATTGAGTTTCATCACCGGTTTGAAAAAATCCATCCTTTTCAAGACGGAAATGGGCGCGTAGGACGGTTGATTGCCTTTAAGGAATGCCTAAAACACAATCTGGTGCCTTTTATTATTGAAGATCGTAAAAAGTACTATTACTACCGCGGCTTAAAAGAATACGAATTGCAACCAGGCTTCCTACTTGATACCTGTTTAGACGGGCAAGATACTTTCCGCGCACTCATGGAACTTTTTGAAGTCGAGACTTCCTCTAACAGCCTAAAGTGATGTTAAATAAAGATATTTTCTTCAGTGGCTTTGCGGATTAAAAGCCGCCCAGCCTAATCACGCACTCCAGAACCCACGACGAGGTCGCTAGTTAAAGCGGTCTTTATTTACCCAATCATAAACCCACTGCAAATTAAATAAAGGTGCAGACTGTGCATCAACCACCGGCTGAACCACCCGAAAAATATCCCGCTTTATCGCTGAAACGTCGACTGATTTAGAAGTAAACTCTAAAGTTTTAACATTCCACACCGATATCAATCTAAATCTTTTATCAAACGTATAAAGCAAAAAGTTGCCATCATCATACGAGTATTCTTCCGAAAAGAGATAAGCAAAGTTAGCGCCTTCGTCCCTTCCATATTTATTATTGTAGATATTTCTATAGCCGTCGTAATCATATTTTATTCCTTTAATATCCGGAGTATGGATCCAGTAAAGGTTACGCGCAACCTCCATAAGCACCGGTTCTACCCCCTCACTATGAGGAGTACGCTGAGCATAATAAACCGAATTCTCCTTCAAATTCAGTGCCCCATACCCAAACCAAACCACCCCAACAAACAGAACAATAAAAACCGAAAGAAAAACCTTCTTAACCACCAAAACACCTCCCCCAAATAACTCAAAGCCCCAAATAAATTCTTTTATACAATAACCCCACTAGAAGCTAATTAAAACGCTCTTTATTCACCCAATCATAAACCCACTGCAAATTAAACAAGGGCGCATACTGCCTATCAATCACCGGCTGAACTACCCGAAAAATATCCCGCTTCACTGCCGAAACATCAACCGGATCATCAGAAATCTTTAGAGTTCTTTGATTCCAAACATGTATAAATTTAAATCTATTATCAAATGAGTAAGTTAGACTGTCATTATCATAATACTCATATTCTCCTCTAGGATAATAAGTAAATGCGGTATCTCTCCCGGAAAAGCTAGTGTTATAAATTATATTATTCCCATCGTAATCGTACTTTACACCTTTAATATCTGGGGTGTAAATCCAGCGCAAATTACGTACAACCTCCATAAGAACCGGCTCGATCCCCTCACTATGAGGAGTACGCTGAGCATAATAAACCGAATTCATCTTCAAATTCAGCCCCCCATAGCCAAGGCAAACCACCCCAACAAGCACAACCACAAAAGCCGAAAGAAAAACCTTCTTAAGCATCCTAAGCACTAGAAAACCATCCCTTCAATAACTGAAAACGTCAAGCTACTTTTTTATTAAAAGAACCTCCAATAAAAACTAATTAAAACGGTCTTTATTCACCCAATCATAAATCCACTGTAGATTAATCAACGGCTCCGGCTGCGCATCAACCACCGGCTGAACCACCCGAAAAATATCCCGTATTATCGCTGAAGTATCAACAGGATCAGGAGAATAATCGGCATTTTTCATATTCCACACACTAACGAGTTTAAAATCTTTATTGAAGTTATAAGCTAAATCTCCCCCACCGTCATAATATACATAGGTTTCATCAGGGTAATAAGAAAAAGCATAATCTTTCCCAGCAGAATTATAATTGTGGATGATGTTACTTCCATCAAAATCGTATTCAATCCCCTTAAGCCCAGGAATTGATGCCCAGGTAAGGTCACGGACTACCTCTATAAGAACCGGCTCAATCCCCTCACTATGAGGAGTATGCTGCGCATAATAAACCGAGTTCATCTTCAAATTCAGCCCCCCCCCATAGCCAAACCAAACCACCCCAACAAGCACAATAACAAAAACCGAAAGAAAAACTTTCTTAAGCATCTTAAGCACTAGAAAACCCTCCCTTCAATAACTCAAAACCCCAAGCTACTTTTCTATTACAAGAACCTCCAATAAAAGCTAATTAAAGCGGTCTTTATTCACCCAATCGTAAATCCACTGCAAATTAATCAACGGCGCAGACTGCCTATCAATCACCGGCTGAACCACCCGAAAAATATCCCGCTTAACCACAGAATCATCAACAGGCTTAGATAAATACTCTAGATTTTTATCATCAAAGATCCTAACTATTTTAAAGTTTTCATCAAAAACGTACGTTATATCACCTTTATCGTAATACCTGTACAATTCAGAGGAGTAATAAGTAAAGGCTGCAGTCTTGCCGTTAGAATCAGTATTGTAAATTATATTATTACCATCATAATCATATTTAATCCCCTTAATATCGGGGGTGTAAATCCAACGCAAATTACGCACGACCTCCATAAGAACCGGCTCCACCCCCTCACGATGAGGAGTATGCTGCGCATAATAAACCGAATTCTCCTTCAAATTCAGTGCCCCATACCCAAACCAAACCACCCCAACAAACAGAACAATAAAAACCGAAAGAAAAACCTTCTTTAACATGGATCTACCCCTATCCCCAAAGCCGCCTAAAGAATCTTGCTGCGGGCTTTAACATTTTATTTTTTATGAAACTTTTAACAGGTTTTACTATTTGTTTTTTAACAAAGTTACTGACAGGCTTAATAATTTTTTGATATATCGGTTTAATAACCGGTTTTACTAGCTTGTTATAGACTGGTTTAATTATTTTTTTATAGACCGGTTTCACTATCCTCCGGTAGATAGGTTTTACAAGCTTACGATATAAGGGCTTAATAATCCGCCTATATATTGGCTTGATAATCCGTCTTTTAATGTTCTTAACCAACGGTTTAACAATTTTATTTTTTATATAGCGTACCGCCGGTTTAATTACTCGCTTATACAGGGGGGTGATAATCTTCTTCACCGCTCTAACCACTGGCTTAATCACTTTACGCACTACAGGTTTTAGAATATGCTTTTCTGTAAAAGACCAGATAGGTTTAACAACATGCCGATAAATAGGTGCTACCACGTACTTACTGAGAGGCTTAACTATAAATCGGTTAATCTGCCTAGCTACGGGTTTAACCAGGCGATCTCCTATTATTCCCGTGGTTTTTTTAAAGAGGATAGACCCCATTACCAGGTAATCAGCAAGTAGATTTGCTGCCGACCCCAAGAGTTTCGAGCCGATAGTGCCAAGAGGGTCATTAATAAATGCCCTAACCCGCGCATTAAAGCCCGCCGCTAACTTCCTTAGGTATGTTTTTGGATCTTCCATAAAAAGCTCCAATTGTCTCTCGGCTCTCTCGCGCAAAGACATCCCGGCTAAGGCGACTCCTCCAAGAGTCAAAGCTGCAAGGAAAATGTTAAGTTTTTCTTGCTCTTGGGGAGATAGATGCGAGCCTGCCTGCTTTTTAAGGACTTCGCGGTATAGTCGCTCTCTTTCAGCAGTCAAGTTTTTCGTATGGTAATACTTGACTATTGCTTCATCTAAGGGAAGATTTTTGAAATCAGGATGATAGTGGAAAATAATCGCATCAATATCAGTATTGCGGTCTTTGCTGTCAATATTTGTGAGCTTATCCCCAGTCAAGGAGTTAAGCTGGAAAAATTATCCCTGGGGCTAACCCCGAGGAAAATACTAGGCGAGAATCCGGCAACCAACTTTAATGTTTCTTTACTAAAGCTGCTTTTCTCCGCGGAAGCAAGGGTAGTCGCAAAATGCGGGAAATCTATAGCGAACTGATTAGAATCATGAATTTTCGCCAACTTATCGGATATTTCCCCGTAGTTCCCTACTTCAGGGTGCGCACCAAAATCATTCACTCGTGATTGCAGCTTGTTGTCGTGGTACACCGGGTAAGCAATAGCATTAGCTATAAGATGATACCTTTTACGAATGTCTTTCGGATATTTTTGGCTTGCTTGCCGACTAGCCTCCTCAACGTAGTTGAGGAATAATCGTTTCTCTTCTGCGCTCATCCCGGTATTAACCAAAAAAGGATCACGCGCGCCCTGCGTCGCACTATTATTAGCGACCCGTGAGTGCGCATCGGCTCTCTGTTAGCTGGCAAAGCCTTAGAAGCCGGTTTAGGTGCAGAAAAACGCCGAACCTCCCGCTTCACCTGAGGGGAGCGGGCAACACTTTTACGACCCGAAACCGAAGACGTGGATTGCTTAGAATAAGTGGGGTGACTTCCAGGATTACCTATCTGATGGGAAGAACTGGCTTTAATCGGAGAATAAATAAACCTTACCCGCGGACGATAAATATCGCTAACATCTTTCTCCGCAGTTGCCAGCTGATAATTGTCAATACCTGGCGCAGAAAAACTGTAGCTTTCCCCGGTAAACCCCTTGAAACGTTCCTCGGGTTTCAACTGCCGCCCCGAAGTATCCACATAGCTAACCGAAATATGCTGCCCCACTCGCAGCGCGAGCTTAGCTTGCAGACTGGAACCGAAAATATCGTACCTAACCGCCTTGGGATAATGATACGAGTTATTAACCCGTTGCGGAGCAGGAGAATAAAAAACATAGTTAAAGTTTGATAGGAAACCCGCCCCTAAATACCCGCCACGAGGGAGAGCTGCCGAACCGTTCAGATTAACGGCTCCCCTGGTAGTGTCATAAATAATCCCATCTTTCTTCACCAGATGAGAATCAGGCGGAATAACCTCAACTAGATTAGCTAAGTCTGTTTCAACACCTTGAGCGGAATCAATATCGGTGGAAATAAAACTGACCACAACCGGCTGCTCCACGAAAGTACCATGCTTCACAATCTGGTAACGCAAACCCAAATTACTGGCATTGTCATACAAAACCGCAATAGAGTTTCCCCGAGCACCCGGAAAAAACTGCTCTCCCGTAAACCCTAAACCTTTCACTTTACTATTCGCATACCCCGAATTAGCTGCCCAATCCTCTTTATCGGAACCGGTCACCGTCCAAATCAAATCAAGATCAATACCCGAGCGGGTTCTACCCACATAAGTTATCCTGCCGGAATCACCATCATCAATCCGAAAAGCCTTAACCCGAGCCTTCGGGACATCATTAGGGAAAACAGAAAAATCAAAATCCCCAAGTTCTCGTCCTTTAATCACCTCAACCCGGGTACGCGAAGACCAATGCAAACCCTCTGGGGACAAAAAGTTATCATCGTTGAGATTGTCACCAACCAAAGAAATCGTTATATCCCTAAAATAGTCAATTCCTCGAGCAGAACGGTCAAAATCCCCGAGGACGCTCGCGCTCTCGATAACGCCAGCCTGGTTGCCAACCCCCAAATCATCATCTTTCACTGGAACTGAAGAAGGCGTGGAACCCCCCAATAGTGACAGTAGGTTCGATATCCCCAGATACCGTGGATTTATTTGCAGCATCATTGTCGGCAGCGGTATTTCCAAAGCCTATTCCCTGCCCTGGCTTATCCGGTTCGGCAGCAAAAACAACCGGGACGCTGACCCAATAAAAGAGGAAAATAAATACCAGCAGCAAAGCAGGTAGATTTCTTTTCATATCTTTCCCAAACTCAAAACCCCAGAAGGGAGCTAACCACGGAATAACTGAACACCCAAAACCTTAACTAAAAACATGATAAAAAATCAATAAAATAGTTGATTCCCCAGCGAGAGCTCAACCAATAGAGGTAACATCAATATTACCGGGGTCACAACGGGGTGTCCTCGGCTAAGATTCAGCCAGCTTTAGCGCGCGGCACTGACCGGGGTAATCGGCAGAGAACGCCTACCGGCAGGGCTAACTTGACCGTCAGAATTCCACTGCACTCCGCTTCCACACGAGGACGCGCACCCGCAGCCGGCTCCGCTCGCCTCCTCGGGTAAACCATCGAAATCATCAGCAACTTCCTCGCCGCGCAGAGCGGTCGCGATCATCAACTTGATCCGGTTTAGCTGATTAACTTCCGAAGCTCCCGGGTCATAATCAACTGCCACCACATTGGCCTGCGGATAACGGTTGCGCAACGCCCGGAACATACCCTTGCCAATCACATGATTCGGCAGGCAGCCAAAAGGCTGAGCGCAAATAATATTGGGGCAGCCATGCTCAATCATGTCCACCATTTCTGCGGTCAAATACCAGCCTTCACCAGCCTGATTACCCATTCCGGCAATATCGACAGAACGCGCCGCCATATCTTTTATTCGCCGGTGCATCTCGAACTTGCCGTTAGTTTTGGCGAAAGCCCGGCGAATCGCGTCCTCATACCGCTCCAGCGCCCACAGCCCCGCATCCATCGCTAACTTCACTTTGCGAGAATTGCCCATTTCGTCCCGCTCAAAGTTCCCGCTAGCCAAAGAATAATGGAAGAACTGTATCAGGGTGGGGAGTTCCGCTTCGCAGCCTTCTTCCTCAATCACCCTCACCGCGTGATTATTTGCGTCCGGGTGGAATTTCACCAGGATTTCTCCCACCAAACCAACCCGGGGACGGCGCGGTTCATCGTTTAACGTCAAAGCATCGAACTCTTTTACACATTCCTTAATCAGGCGGGAATAGCGGAGACGCCCACCCCAAGTCGCCGAGTATTTCCCAGCCGCAAACCATTCCTGAATAATCTGATCCCAGCGTCGATAAAGCTCCATCGCGGAGCCTTTCACCAGCTCATAGGGGCGAATGCGCAGCAGCATAGTCTGCAACAGGTCACCTAAACAGATAGCTTGCAAAATCCGGTGAATATCCGACCAAGACAGCTGAAACCCAGGGTTTTCTTCAATACCTTGTACCGATGCCGCAATCACCGGTACCTGCGGATATCCGGCATCGCGCAACCCTTTACGTAAGAGAGATGCATAGTTAGTAGCCCGGCACATTCCTCCGGTCTGCGAAATCGCGACCGCAGTTTTATCCGGGTTAGCGCGCCCGGAAGTAAACTCCTCAATCAGCTGCCCAATCACCACAATCGCGGGGTAGCAAGAATCGTTATTCACGAACTTGAGGCCAGTTTCCATAGATTCGCGGGAAGTATGTTCCAGCAAACGCACATTCAACCCGGCGCGGCGTACCACCGGTTGTGCTACTCGGAACTGGATAGGCGCCATTTGGGGAACCAGAATCTCCCAACCATCTTTACGCATCTGCTCGGTGAACTGGGCGTGTACCTGCACATGCCCGGCTTTCGCTAAGCGGGCTTCTTCCGCGGCCGCTTCGGCGGCCGGATCAACGCGGGTAGGCACTGCCGATTCCTCTCGCTTACTCGGCGCGGCATCAGGGTTACCAATCCTATCCGCACTGGGATAGGTAAGCACCGTGGAGCTTTCCCGCTCCCGGGTGGCAGCATCTAGAGAGCGCAGACGAATCCGGGCGGCTCCCAGATTGGAAACCTCGTCAATCTTGAGGACGGTGTGAACGTCTCCGCGCCCCTCCAAAATCTCTTGCACCTGGTCAGCGGTGATTGCGTCTACCCCGCAACCGAAAGAGTTCAGCTGTACCAGTTGCAGGTCAGGTTCGTCACCTACCCGGGCGGCGACCTCGTAGAGGCGAGAATGGTAAGCCCACTGGTCACGCACCCGCAAAGGGCGCTCCAGGCGACCATCGAGCACCGAATCTTCGGTAAATACCGCCATTCCCAAGCCAATAATCAACTCCGGAATCCCGTGATTAACTTCCGGATCGAGGTGATAGGGGCGGCCTGCCAGCACAATCCCGCGCACCCCGTTTTCACAAATCCACGCTAAAGCTTCGCGGCCTTTCTCCCGGATCTCTGCCTTGACCGCTGCGTCCTCTTCCCAAGCTGCATCCAAGGCCGCTTTCGCTTCCGCCTCGGTCACGTTCCAATCAGCAAATACTTCCGCGATCCGTTTGGGCAGGAACTCCCGATTCCCCAGGTTCAAGAACGGGCTGATCAGGCGAACATCGCTATCTTGTACCGACTCCATATTGTTACGGATAACCTCGGGATAGGTTCCTACCACCGGGCAGTTAAAACAGTTATCGGTACCTTCCACCAGTTGTTGTTCATAAATCACCGAGGGATAAAAAATAGTTTTTATCCCTTTCTTAAGCAGCGACTCGATATGCCCATGCACCAGTTTCGCGGGGTAACAGATGTTTTCAGAAGGAATCGACTCCATCCCGGTCTCGAACAGGTCATGATTGGAGCGCCCCGACACCATCACCCTAAAGCCCAGCTTGGTGAGCATGGTGAACCACAGCGGATAGTTTTCGTACATATTCAGTACCCGGGGAATCCCGATATCCCCACGGAATGCTTTCTTTTCGGTCAGGCGACGGTACCCGAAAATCCGCTTATATTTCCAATCAAACAGGTTCGGCAGTGCCGACTTCTTGGGTACTTTTTCTAGGGAGGCGCCGCGTTCACAGCGGTTCCCCGACACGTGCCGCTCCCCATTAGAGAACGTAGAAATGGTCATCTGGCAGTGGTTTTGACACAGCCTACAGGTCTTGCGAGTGGTCTGAACCTGGAATTTCTCCAAGTCTTGCAGGGTTGCCAAAGTGGATTCGCCCTGGCCGTTATCTCCTTGTTTCGCGATCAATGCCGCCCCATAAGCACCCATCAAACCGGCAATATTGGGGCGCATCACTTCCCGCTTAGTTAGTAGTTCGAAAGCCCGCAGCACTGCATCGTTAAGGAAAGTTCCCCCCTGGACAACTACCTTTTCTCCCAGCTCCTCGGGGGTTTTGAGTTTAATGACTTTATAGAGGGCGTTGCGCACCACCGAATAGGAAAGCCCAGCCGCAATATCTTTCGGGCTCGCGCCCTCCTTTTGTGCCTGCTTCACCGAAGAGTTCATAAACACGGTGCAGCGCGTCCCCAAATCCACTGGCGCTTTGGCAGCTACCGCGTCTGCAGCAAAGCTTTGCACACTGGATCCCATAGTGGCCGCAAAGGTCTGCAAGAAAGAACCACAACCAGACGAACAAGCCTCGTTCACCGAGATAGAATCCACGGCTCCACCGCAAATCTTCAGATCCTTCATATCTCCCCCGCCGATATCAATCACCGAAGAAACCCCCGGCAGTAGGTCTTCAGCGGCGCGGAAATGCGCCATAGTTTCTACTTCCCCTTGCTCTAAGTTAAGGGCAGTTTTTACCAACCCCTCCCCGTAGCCGGTGGAACAGGCACGCCCGATATAGGCGTCCTCGGGAAGCTCAGTGCGAATACGCCGCACAATCTCGACTGCCGCGGAAACCGGGTCGCCCTCGTTAGAAGCATAGTGGGTGAATACAATCCGTTTATCCTGGTCAATCACGACTGCTTTAATCGTGGTAGACCCGGAATCTACCCCCAGGAAGCAGCGTCCCCGCGCCTGGGATAATGGTAGTTGCGGGATTACTTCCTTGTCGTGGCGGGCGCGGAACTTCGCTAATTCTTCTTCATTAGCAAAAAGCGGGCGCATCCGCTGCGAATCAGTGTCGATTTTCCCGGTGGTCAGGTCGCTTATTAACTGTTCTAGGGTGCGCGAATCGCCTTTATCAGCGCTCAAGGCGGCTCCTAAGGCCACGTAAAGTTCCGCGTGTTCGGGGGTAAAGAAACTATCGGCTTTGGGCAGTAGTTCCTCATAAGCTTTGCGCAGATTCGGGAGAAAGTGTAGCGGCCCGCCCAGGAACATTACGTTTCCGCGAATCGGGCGTCCGCAGGCAAGTCCGGCAATAGTTTGGGTGGCAACGGCGGTAAAAATCGAGGCCGCGAGATCCTCATGCGCCGCGCCCTCGTTCAGCAGGGGCTGCAGGTCGGTTTTAGCGAACACCCCGCAACGCGAGGCAATCGGGTAAAGCTGATTGGCGCGCGCGGCAAGTTTGTCTAGCCCCGAGGCATCGGTGTGTAGCAAGGTAGCCATCTGGTCGATAAAAGCGCCAGTACCTCCGGCGCAGGTGCCGTTCATGCGCTGTTCCGGAGTGGGATGCAGATAGGTGATTTTGGCGTCTTCCCCGCCCAGTTCGATAACCACATCGGTTTGCGGGTGAGTATCGCCCACCGCTTTAGTACCGGCAATAACTTCTTGCACAAAAGGTACTTTCATCGCTCCGGCAACCGAAAGCCCCCCGGAACCGGTAACCGCGGCCTTTACGGTAATTCCCGGATGCGCGGAGTTAATATCGCGCAACAAGCCCGCCAGTTCCCCCCGCACATCCGCGTGGTGGCGGCGATAGTCGGAAAAGATTACTTGCCGACCCTCAAGTAGCACCGCTTTTACCGTGGTAGAGCCAATGTCGATGCCCAGTTTGAGCGTATGAGAGTCCTTACTTGAGGCCAGGTCATCTCCGCCCGCGAGTTCAGGGGGGGCAGTTGTCTTACTCATAGCATCTCCCGGAGTCGTTATCACCACCTCAAGGTAAGCTGAAAACGCTAAATTCACTAGGTGTTGAAATTAGAATAAAACTATGAATGCGAAACCCATAGAAAACCGCAACAACCAGCGAGAACTCACGAGCAGGCAAAAAAGAGTCCGCCGAGATAGTTCCGGGGACGATGAATTAACTACCGATGATTACGAAAAGGAAATGTTAGCTAATTCGCGCACTCGGGATTTAGAGCCGGGAGCTAAGAAGGCGAAAGCCTCATCTCCTGCCCAAAAAACAGCCAAGAGTTCCCCTGGCCGCGAGAGGGGGCCGCGGGGAGCGCGCGGGAAAATGCGCGAACAGATTAAGCGGGTTGCCGAATCCCAGTTCATTGCCCGCGGCTACGACGGCACCACGATGCGTTCGATTGCTAAGGGAGCGGGTTGTGACCCGGCGATGGTTAGCTATTACTTCGGCTCTAAGCAGCGGCTCTTTCGAGATTGTTTTGATTTACCCCTAGAGCCCTTGCAGCAAATCCTGCAGCTATGGGAACCCGGACTTGAGGGAATAGCCGATCGTCTACTTGATTTTGCCTTTACCCTCTACGAAGAGCGCCTGACGAAAGATCGAATGAAAGCCCTAATGCGCGCCCTAATTACCGATTCCGAAACCACCCAACGTTTTCGCGCCTATATGAGTGAAAATCTGTTAAAAGGGGGCGCGGAAGTCTTAAATACTTTGCAAATAGCTTCCGGACAAGAGGTGAACGAGGAATTGGAAACCAATTTTCAAGCGCTCATCGAAATTCTAATGTCCATGATTTACGGGGTGGCAACGATGCGCTATATCGTCCAGTTAGAGCCGGTAGCCTCCATGGAGCGCAGCGAATTACAAAACCGGCTGGCTCCAATACTGCAAACCCAAATCGAGAACCTGGCGCACGAAGTCTTCCCCTCGCTAGTAGCGGCTCTGGATCAAAGCGAAAACGCAAGCTCAACCGGCGAGAAATAGCCCGCAGGCTGGCGGCAGTTACTCTTTGCCTCCCGCCAAGCTAAAGGATCACATTGGCCAGAGCCAGCTAGCTGACATGGCAAAATGCATTTTGCAGATTAACCTGGCTATCCTAAAGAGGTGATGCAAATACTCGCCTCTTCTCCCCTATTGACCCTATTTTTAGTGATCGCCCTCGGCACCCTTTTCGGTTCGATCCCGTTCGGACCGTTAAAGTTTGGAGCAGCCGGAGCCTTATTCGTAGGTCTTGCCGCTGGCGCCCTCGACCCGGCGCTTGGGGAGAATCTTTCCCTGGTATCTGCCATCGGCCTGGCACTATTTGTCTACACTATCGGCCTGGCTGCAGGCGCTTCGTTCTTCCGCGACCTGCGCAAACAAGCACCCCTTTTGATTGGGGCAGTTGCTTTGCTTGCCCTTTATGCCTTGATTGTGGCCTTCGGAGGCAAAGCCTTGGGGCTGAATTCCCCGCTACTGGGAGGCATGTTTGCCGGTTCGCTAACCACCCCCCCCGCTTTGGCTGCCGCGACCGATGCGGCGGGAGGAAGCGCCCAGCCGGCAGTAGGATACGCGATCGCCTACCCGGTGGGGGTAATCGTCACCATGGTGGTAGTAACGGCACTCATGCGGGTAAAACTGCCAGCGAAAAACGATCCCGATCCCGCTTCCGCTGCGGGGCTAGCTACCCAAACTATTCGGGTAGAAAACCCGAGGCGCATCCAGGAAATACCGGGGATTGCCGAGGTCGTGGGGTCTTCGGAAGGCGGGCTACGAATTTCCTATCTGCTACGGGACGGCAAAATGCGGGTGGCTCACCCCGATGGGGAACTAAAAGAAGGTGACTTAGCGTTCCTGGTGGGAATTCCGGATGCGGTTAAAACTGCCGGGCAGGCGCTAGGAAAACCGATAGAAGAAGATATCTCCAATGACCGCACGGCGGTGAACTTTAGCCGCTTCACGGTATCAAATACCCGCCTAGTAGGCACCCCAGTCGCTAATCTGTTTTTGCCGGCTCGTTTCCAATCATTACTTACCCGGGTGCGCCGCGGCGATACCGATATACTTGCTACCGCCGGAACCCGCCTGCAGCTGGGAGATCGGGTACTGGTGGTTTATCCGGTAGAACGCGAAGCAGATATCGCTAAAACTTTTGGGGATTCGGAACATAAAATCTCCGCCATCGATTATCTGCCATTTGGGCTGGGGATCGCCGCCGGGGTGGCGCTAGGGTTAATCTCGATTCCTCTGGGCTCTTTGGGCTCACTCGCGTTAGGCGCCGCGGCAGGGCCGCTGGTGGTGGGATTAATACTAGGGCGTATTGACCGGTTGGGGCCGTTGGTATTCTCTCTCGCGCCCTCGGCAAATAATATGTTGCGGCAAATGGGGCTGGTGCTATTCCTGGCGGCAGTAGGTTTATCTTCTGGGCAAGCCTTCGCGGCCAAAGCTTTTTCCCTTACCGGAATAAAAATCGGGTTACTGGCGGCTGCCGGGATGGTGCCAGTGCTGGTGGCATTCTGGTTGCTCGGAAAAGTCTTGGGGCTATCTACTGCCCGGATGGCGGGTGCGATTGCCGGTTTCGTGGGGCAGCCGGCAATCCTCAGTCACGTACAGACCACCATCCCCGATGAGCGTTGCGAATCCGGATATTCCGCGACATTCGCCCTCGGAATCATCGCAAAAATCGTATTGGTACAGATCGTGATGGTGTTGTAAACAGCTGCCGAACAGCAGACTTAGAGCGCGGTTACTTCTTTGGGATCAACCCTGCCTGCCGGAGGAACCCCCAAAATTTCACTGCAAGCCCGCAGATCTTCATCCATTTGTGCCTGCAGTTTTTCTACGCTCTCTAGCTTGAGCATGTCTCGCAGATGAGCAATAAAATCTATCGCGACCGGCTCGTCATAAAGATCAAGGTCAGCTCGCCCCAGCACATGCGCTTCTACCGTAACCTTGTCCCCAGAAAACTGCGGATTAGTGCCTACCGAAATAGCGGCCGGCAGATGCTCCACCGCGTTAGTTCCCGGTACTGAACGGATTAACCGACCCGCGTATACTCCATCGGCTGGAATCGCTAACCCCTGGGTGTTCCCCAGATTGGCGGTAGGAAACCCCAGCTGACGGCCGCGGCGGAAACCCCGTTCCACGATTCCGCGCAGCCGGTAGCTACGCCCTAAAATCTGGGCTGCCCCTTCCACATCACCTTCAGCTAGACATGCACGCACCCGGGTAGAGGAATAACGGCGCAAGGCCTGGTCGGTAATATCGGCAACTTCAATAACTTGAAAATCCTGGGTTCGGCCAGCCTCACGCAAAGTCTCGATATTGCCTTGGTTACCTCTACCGAATTGCATATCTTCGCCGACCACGAGCTCTTTAACCTGCAGCCCCTGCACAAAATAGTGGTCAATAAACCACTGGGGACTTTGATTAGCTAAATCCCAGGTGTAGGGCACCACCCAGGTGGCATCCAGTCCTAGTGCTGCCATCGCGTCGAGGCGATCAGGAAGTGGCTGAATCAAAAGCGTGGGGTTGTCCGGATGATGCAGGTGGGAGGGATGGGGATCAAAAGTAATCGCCACCGCTTTTATTCCCGCGCGCCGTGCCCGCTCTACTACGGTTTTCAAAATCCGGGTGTGCCCCTTATGTACCCCATCGAAAATCCCGATGGCAGCCACGGTGCGCTGGTCTTTTTCCAGCCTCGGGGAGTCGGTCCAGATTTCCACGATCTACTTTTCGCTTTGCCGCACGCTCAGTTCTGGCCGCCCATTCGCCGGCACTCCCAGTTCCCCGGTGCGTTTTTCTTCCGCAGTCTTGCGACCATTGCCTTTACCGCCGCAACCGCATCCGCATCCGCATCCGCAAGTACCTTTATTTTCTTCGCTCATGATCCTCCTTTAGTTACTTTGTAAACTTAGTACAGAACGCCACTTGCCCTCCACTGGCGACGCCAATAGCGATATCTTTTGCCCGGGCTTTGGCAGGAACAAATTGTACGATTCGGCTTACTAACTTTCAGGACAGGTACCGTATTCTTACTATCTGCCTTTCAACGATGCCTATCCCCGAAGAGCCTAACAGGGACAAGAGAGTGCAACAAAGCATCTAGTACCCTGCTTTCCAGCGAACAAATGGATACCAGAAACCTAGGACTCTTACTCGGTGAAAACCTCAGCAATTAACGGATTCTTCTCACAGTATTCGTCTAGTAACTTGCGGGCTACTAGCACCGAATCTACTAACGGGTGAGACGCGAACGCTCTCCATGCTTTAGTTTTATCCCCCTGTAAGGCAGCGTCGATAATTAGTTCTTCGCAGGCCTTAACCGAGGTTATTAGCCCTAGCTCTGCCCCAGTCACCGGCGCTACTTTCTGGGGATGAATACCCTTTGCATCCACCAGGCAAGGCACTTCGACTACCGCCTCAGAATTTAATTCTGGAATCAGTAGATCTGTGTCTTCACAGTCAGCATTACCTATGTTAAGGATCATTCGGGATTGGGTCCCCACAGTGAGCGATTCCATGATTCCCAGAGCAACCTCTTGATAGCCTCCCCCAGCTATATCCTCAGAGCGTCGCCCTGCGCGCTGGCTCGGCTCACGAGATTCTGCCATATAAGTCGCTTCCCGTTCATCATGGTACTGGTTCCATATATTCCAGGCATTCTCAGGATTACCCAAAACATCTTGATAAAATCCACGCTGTTGACTATCCAAGAATTCTCCGCGCGTCTGAGGTCCTTTTTTGATACGCGCCAAGGATTCACGGTTTAAGTAGTAGTAAAAAAGATACTCATTGGGAAGCATCCCTAGGGCGCGAATCCAGTCTCCTCCTATGGTACGAGCCTCCTCCATATGATCTAATAGCTCATCATCTGCAATTAATCCAGGAAGAAGATCTTCGCCGTTTTTCACCAGTGTACGCAGCCAACCGAGATGGTTTAATCCTACGTAGTCAAAGTCCACATCGTCTTGATTCACCCCTAGTGCCGCGCATGCTCTGCGCATTAGACCAATTGGAGTATCACAAATACCAACCACCCTGCGTCCGAGAATTTGGCGCATCGCCTGGGTAATAATCCCGGCTGGATTAGTAAAATTGATTGTCCAGCTGTCAGGAGCGACCTCTTTAATAATCTGAGCCAATTGGACGGCAGCGGGAATGGTACGAAGCGCATAGGCATATCCACCCGCGCCGACAGTTTCTTGTCCGAGTACCCCATGACCTAGCCCGACCCGCTCGTCCGTGATACGTCCACAGGTACCCCCGATACGCATCGCAGAAAACACAAAATTGGCATCAGTTAGCGCTTCGGATAGGTTATAGCAAGCTGATACTCTCGGACTTGTTGGCCGGTTTAGAAAACCAGATCCGGTTAAAACCGCCATAATCGCGTCCGTGCGAGAAGACTCTACGTCGTACAGCACAACTTCATTGACACGTAGTTTTGCTTTGGGATCTGCTAGAACCTCTATAACCTGGGGTACTCTAAAACCTCCACCCCCAATTATTACTAATTTCATGCAAAAATCACCTCTATTTTTTCGGACTGTTTGGGAAGACTAGCTCGGGGAGCCGTGGTGACTAATCCGGTCAAATTCTTCAGATACGTAACATCCAACAGGCCGGAACCTGGAAATTTATCAGCAGCTGCTAAAAGATACGTATTTACCGAGTGCTCCAAAATACCGCGCTTAACCGGAACTTCAATACCAGTAGAGTCCAATACCATTCCGTCTGGTCGCACTCCCGAAGTCCCCAGGAAGGCGTAATCAGCGGTAATCTGTGCCAGCGCATTTTCAGTAATGTTTCCAACCAGCGAGCAATAGGATCGACGTAGCACTCCCCCCAGTACAATTAGCTCAGTTTGAGAGGAGCCCCGCAGTTCATCTACTACCGCCAAGGAGGCGGTAATCACTACCAAATCTCGCCCTCGCAGCTCTCTAGCAAGCGCAGCACCAGTCGTACCAATATCTATAATTACCGTGGCGCGTTCAGGAATTATTTGTGAGGCAAGCCTTGCTATTCGTTGTTTTTCTTCTTGCGCATACGCTGCTACCTCGGCGAAGGGATTAGCATCTGACTCGATTACTCCCCCACGAACCCGTGTTAGCATTCCTTCTCGGTCTAGCAAAGACAAATCACGACGGATAGTAGAAGTTGAAACTTGAAGCTTTTGAGCTAGCTGATCAACTGTCATATCCCCGCTTTTCTTCACGATGCTAGCAATTTGCATCCGACGTTGATGTGGCAGCATGTCCTAATCTTATCCCACTTTCTTTCAGATTTACGCAAATTCACGCAACTGTCGTCATTTATTGTGCAATAATAGTCACATGCGTGATCTTTCGGAGTTCTTCCAGCAATACGATAGCGCTGCGGACGATACCTTAGTGATGCTATCGGGCCCGCTTTTTATGGATATAACTTTTTCGGGACTTAGTTCTTTACCAACTTTAGGACAGGAGATTTGGTCAAAGTCCTTACAGTACAGCCCGGGAGGAATAGCCAATCAGGCCATCGCCTGCGCCCGTTTGGGAATGCGCACCGAAATATGCAGCTTTATCGGCGATGATTTCGTTGGTAAACTCTGCGAACACGAATTGACAAAGGCTAAGGTAGGTTTGGCGTATTCCCAACATACGGCACAACAAAACCTAACCGTGGCTTTGCCTTACCAGGAAGAGCGTGCACTAATAAGTTATGGCTCACCTTCCGTCCCTCCGCTCCCCTCTCTTACCACTCCACCAGATTTCGTGGCAATCGGTTTGAGCGATGTTAACACTAATCTTCCCTTGATACAGTCGTGGCGTAACAACGGAACCAAGGTAATTGCCGACATTGGTTGGCAAGATACCCAGAACCCGGAACTATGCACCCGAGTGGGAGACGTTGATATCTTCGTCCCTAATGCCGAAGAAGCTTGTCTTCTTAGCGGCTGCCCTAACCCGGCTCTGGCAGCCAAAAAGCTGGCTAGCGCGGGAACGGACGTACTGGTTACCTTGGGGAATGAAGGAGCTTATGCCCACCTGAGCAATGGCAATACTTTTAGTGTGCCCGCCCCCCAGGTCACCGTGAAAGACACCACCGGAGCTGGCGATACTTTTACTGCTGGACTTATCTGTGCTCTAAGCGCAAATCTGGATCTACTTCCGGCGACGATCCTCGCAACTCATGCTGCTAGTTTGCAAGCAAGTAGGGCAGGATCTTCCGTTGCCACGCCCACTTTCCAAGAACTAAAAATCTTCTACCAAAAAATGACCCAATAATAAAATAGAAATTGAAAGGAAATGCAATGAAGCATTGGCAACGAACTGTAGCAATAACTGCGATGGCAGCGCTCAGTATTGGAGCCCTTGGCGGCTGCGCTCCCCAAAAGAGTAGCGAATCTAGTGATCAGAAGACTACCGAAATAGTCACTGATATATCCAAGCTACCTGAGCAAACTTTGACAGTCTGGGATCAAGAAAGCCGCGGCGGACAAAATGAACAAATAGAAAAACTCAATAAAGAATTCCAAGAAAAGTATCCAAATATCAAAATTAAGCGAGTATCAAAATCATACGATGATCTGACTACTACACTTGCTCTTGCGCTATCGGGTGAAGATGGCCCGGACGTTGCGCAAACAGATAATGCCCGTTCAATGATGGGTAAGTTCGTTAGCGCAAAACAATTAGTCTCCCTAGAACCCTGGGCAAAAGCCTATGGATGGGATAAGAATTATTCCAAAGATATCTTGAACTACGCTCGATACTCTGCCGATGGCAAAGACTTCGGCACGGGAAATCTATACGGTCTGCCCCAGGTAGGAGAATCTGTCGGCATCTACTACGCACCCTCTGAACTTAAAAAATACGGTTTGGACACGCCCAAAACCTGGGAGGAATTCACCGAAGATTTACAGACCATTAAAGACAAAGGTGGTACTCCCCTCATGTTGGGCAACGTGGAACAATGGCCTGGAATTCATGTCTGGGGAGTTGTTCAAGGAGCCAATGAAAACGCCGACACCGTCCGCACGCTAGGATTTGGAAACCAAGGAACAAGCTGGAAGAGTGAAGGAAACAAAAAGGCTGCTGAAACTTTGGAGACCTGGGCAAAGAATGGCTATTTCAACGAAGGATTCAACGGCTTAGATTATGACTCAGTTTGGCAGTCTTTCAGCAAAAAAGAGGGAGTATTCCTGATCGCAGGTTCCTGGCTAGCTCCTGACCTACAGGCTGCTATGAAAGACGATGTCAAGTTCATGCTTCCACCCATGAGCAAAAACATGGACAAGGTACAGACCACAGGAGGAACTGGTCTACCTTTCACTATCTCTAGCAAAGCAAAAGATAAGAACGTGGCTGCTGCCTACATAGATTTCATTACCAACAAAGATGCTATGAAGATATTGGCAGAAACCGGTAACGTCCCCATCAATGACACTGCCAGTTATGTTGGCAACAAAACCGATGTTACCGCGGATGTCCTTACTGCTTTTGAGGAGCTAACCACCAAGGGAAATGTTCTTCCCTATATGAACTATGCCTCCCCCACTATGGATAAAGATCTAGGAGCAGCTTTACAACGCCTGCTAGCTGGCGAAAGCAACCCGGATAAATTCATTGAAACTATGGAGGGGCACTACACCAAAGCCATACAACGCTAAATTCGTTTATTAGGCTCGGGAGCCGCGACCTACCGGCTCCCGAGCTTGATATCCCTCTAGGAGATGATTTCCAGTGAAGCAATATCACCGGGAGAAAAGACGAGCAAGACGCAGAACAGGTTTGAGCGCCTGGGCACTTTTAGCTGCTCCGATTATTCTCTATAGCCTTTTCATGCTCTACCCCATATTCCGGGTATTCGGGTTTTCTCTTTATGAATGGGATGGTCTTTCCGATCCGCATTGGGCAGGTTTCGGCAATTATCGCACCTTGTTTTCTAACCCCGTACTGCTATCTTCTTTTGGGCACGCGGTGGTATTAATTATCTTCTACGCCATAATCCCCTTGGCTCTTGGAATGGTGCTAGCGGCTCTATTAATCCGAGCAAAAGCTCCAGGTACCGGTTTTTTCCGAACCGTTGTGTTCTTGCCACAAGTAATAGCTATGGTGGTTCTAGCCATAGCCTGGCGCCAACTCTATGCGCCAAACGGACTTATCAACTCCGCCTTACGCCTAATAGGCTTAGGAAGCATTACTCGCGGTTGGCTCGGTGATTTTAATACTGCTCTGATTGCTGTAGGTTTTATTGGCACCTGGGTATCCACTGGACTAGTTACAGTACTGCTAATGTCGGGGATGACGCGGATCCCAGAAGACTATTACGAGGCCGCCCGTATTGACGGCGCTGGCCCTATTCGCCAGTTCTTTTATATAACGCTTCCGGGAATACGAGCAGAAATCGTTGTGTCTCTAACGTTGACAATTATCGCAGCTTTAAAAACCTTCGACCTCGTGTACATCACAACTTCAGGCGGTCCAGGTTCTTCTACCTCTGTCCCCTCTTATGAGGTTTACAACCACGCCTTCCGGTTAGGAGAAGTAGGAGTAGCTTCTTCTCTAGCTGTTGTATTGACCCTTATTATTTTCTTGATCAACCTAGGTGTAAACCTTATTGGAGAGCGAGAATAACTATGCGTTCTACGAAACAAAGAGTAATCGCCTTCGCGTTGCTGTTGCTAGCAACCGTGTTGACCCTAACCCCCATCCTCTATGTCGTATACCTCGCTTTATCAGCCGAAAAAGTAGGAGATACTACCTGGTTCCATCCTGAGAACTTTGTAAGCGCCTGGCACCGCGGTCATTTCTCCGAATACATGTGGAATTCATTCCGGATTGCTGTGGTAGTGGTTTTTATCGCATTAGTTCTGTCAATAATGAGTGGTTATGCCCTAGCCATTTTGAAACCTCGTGGGGAAAAAATCATCTTCTTTGTATTCCTACTAGGACTGATGATTCCTACAGAAGCCATTGTTTTGCCGTTATATTATGATTTTCGTTCGCTTGGATTGACCGATACCATTTGGGCGATCGCTTTGCCACAAATCGCGCAGTCGCTTGCTTTTGGAACTTTTTGGATGCGGGCATTCTTTCGAAACTTCAATCCGGGAATAATAGAGGCAGCACGTATCGACGGCGCCGGGAATCTACGTATCTTGCGTTCCATTCTGGTTCCTTTAGCAGTACCACCTTTAATTACGTTGATCCTTCTTACCTTCATGTGGACTTGGAACGACTTCTTGATCCCCTTAATAATGTCACCGTCAGGACAAGTGATGACGGCTCCCCTGGGATTAGCGTTCTTCCAAGGACAGTACACACAAGGATCTACCCTTCTAGCAGCAGGTGCAGTCTGGGTAGCACTACCGATGGTAATTTTGTATTTCTGTCTCCAGCGGTTCTTCATATCCGGGATGACTGAAGGAGCAGTTAAGGGTTAATTTTTTACTCTTGTGCACATCGACAGCTATATAAAAGTTGCAAGCTCTAGTTAGGTTCCTCAGATCTCGAGATCTATCTAATCAACCGATGGATGCAGGTTGAGTACAGTGCGCCAAAAAGATCCGGCTTGTTGCGCCAAAAAGATTGGACTACCCGAAGAATCCGTTAAAGCATATATGTTTCCTGGTGAAGACGTGTTCTCGAGATTAATACCAAGATCGTGCGCAAGCTGAGAGTCAATTCTCGGGCGCTGGCCATAACCTAAAGCGGTGATAACTTCGGGGGTTACCTGACAGCTGGGGAACAGATGCTGGCAGATCTGATCCAGGCTCACTACCGGCAGTTCCCCGCCTGCCGTTACCAACCCAGATAACTCAGCCAGGCTATAGGCGTTATAAGGCGCATCGGAACGGGCGACGCCGTTAACGCTAAAGGAACCAACCTTAAGACGCCGCAGCGCCACCAGATGCGCCCCTACCCCCAATTGGTTTCCCAGATCCCTTCCGAGGGCGCGAACATAGGTACCTGCCGAACAGGTAACTTCCAAGTCCTGGTAAACCACCGGTGTACCTGCCAGTTCACCCGCTTTCGGCTCGCCCAGGCTAAGTAGTTCATAGATAGTAATCGGGCGGGGCTCCATCCGGACTTCTTCCCCGGCGCGGACTCGATCCGCTGCCCGTTTACCGCGGATCTTCAGAGCAGAAAAAGCGCTCGGCACCTGCATTACCTGTCCGCGCCAAGAGGAAAGCGCGCTTTCCAGCCTGTCCAGATCCGCTAGCGTAGCTCCGCGGGTCTCAGTAATGGTGCCTTCGGCGTCCTCGCTATCGGTTTCTACCCCGAAGCACACCCGGGTAACATAAGTTTTCTTTTGCCCTTGCAGGTATTGCAAGAGTTTGGTTCCCCGCCCAATACCGGCAACTAATACTCCCGAGGCCGCCGGATCTAGGGTTCCGGCATGTCCCACCTTGCGAGTTCCCGCCAAGCGGCGCAGGCGCGCCACTACATCATGACTGGTAACCCCCAGGGGTTTATCAACCGCAATTACCCCAGCAGGGGCAGTATTATCGGCACGAGGAACTTGCAGATCTGCGCCGGCGGGAGCAAAATCTGGAGCCTGATTAAGCGCGTCTAGCACCGGGGTTACTTAACTTTCTAAGTCGGAATCTTCTGGGAAATCTTTAGTCCCGTTATCCGGATATTCCGCAGCCTCAGCGGTTGTCTCTCCCGCAGCTGCATCCTCATCGCCAAGCGTAAACTCGGTGAAAGTAGGCACGGGTGATTCTGGTTCGTAAACCTTCTTCTGCCGCGGCTTGCGATAAGGGTCAGCTTCCCCGGCATAGGAGGCCGCCTGCGAAGTTCCCCGCAGCTGCTGGTCAGACTGCAGGGCACTAGCCAATTTCTCCTCGAAACTGGCGGCCTGTTCGGGCAGCGCGTCAAGGGCGAATTCAATAGTGGGGGTAAGACGAATTCCCAGCGCCTTACCTACCTCCGAACGGATCAAGCCTTTCGCGCTATTTAACGCACGCGCAGTTTTCTTACGGTCGTCCTCGTCTCCGAAAACCGTATAAAAAACGGTGGCATGTTGCAGATCCCCGGTGACTTTACAATCCGTGATGGTAATGAAACCAATGCGTGGATCTTTGATGCGCCGCTCTAAAAGCCGCGCCACCGTATTTTGAATCCGCTCTTCTACTTTGCGTCTGCGAGCCTGATCAGCCATGAAAACTCCTTTACCTAATGCGGTTTTCCGGACACCCAATCAGGGCGTCCAGAAAACCGACCAGTAATGCTAATCGCGCGGTTTCTCCACCATTTCCCAGGTTTCGATTTGGTCTCCGACCTTGATTTCTTTGAATCCGAGCGAAATACCGCATTCGAAGCCTTCGCGAACTTCGGTGACATCGTCTTTTTCGCGCCGCAAAGAAGAAATCTGCAGTTCCGGTTCCACTACCACGCCGTCACGCACCAAGCGAGCTTTCGCGCCGCGCTTGATCAGACCCTCACGCACCACCGAACCGGCGATATTACCGAACTTGGAAGAGCGGAACACTTGCAAGATTTCTGCCATACCCATTTGCTTTTCTTCGTAAATGGGTTTGAGCATACCTTTCATAGCGCTCTCGACATCTTCAATCGCCTGGTAAATAACGTTGTAGAACCGCATATCAACGCCTTCAGAATCAGCGTATTCGGCTACGCGCTGCGCCGGGCGAACGTTGAAGCCGATAACTACCGCGTTGTCCACGCTGGCCAGGTTGATATCGTTTTGGGTGATAGCGCCCACGCCGCGGTGAATAATCCGCAACTGTACTTCCTCGCCCACATCGATCTTCAGCAGTGAGTCTTCCAAAGCTTCGACCGCACCAGAGACGTCGCCCTTCAAAATCAGGTTCAAAGTATCTACCTTGCCCTGCTCCAAAGCAGCATTGAAATCTTCCAGCGAAATCCGCTTGCGGCGTTTGCCCAGTTGAGCAGCACGTTGCTGTGCCTGACGTTTATCGGCAATCTGGCGGGCAGTACGTTCATCTTCGGCTACCAGCAGAGAGTCACCTGCTCCCGGGACACTGGTAAGTCCCAGCACTGCCGTGGGGAAGGACGGGCCGGCTTCCTCAACCTGGTTACCGTACTCGTCGAGCATAGCGCGCACGCGTCCATGAGACGAGCCCACCACGATCGAATCGCCCACGCGCAGGGTACCGCGCTGCACCAAAATGGTGGCCACCGCGCCGCGTCCCTTATCCAGGCGAGTTTCGATCGCTACCCCGCGGGCTGCCGCATCCGGATTAGCTTTCAGCTCTAAAGCAGCATCCGCGGTCAGCAGCACCGCTTCTAACAATTCGTGGATGCCTTTACGCTGTTTAGCTGAAACATCCACGAACATTACGTCGCCGCCGTATTCCTCAGACACCAAACCGTATTCGGTCAGTTGCCCCCGAACCTTATCCGGGTTGGCTTCCGGCTTATCAACCTTGTTGACCGCGACCACAATCGGCACATTAGCGGCCTGAGCGTGGTTGATTGCCTCCACTGTCTGAGGCATTACCCCGTCATCAGCAGCTACTACCAAAATCGCGATATCGGTAACCTCCGCCCCGCGCGCACGCATAGCGGTGAACGCCTCGTGACCGGGGGTGTCGATGAAGGTAATCGCGCGGCGAGTATCATCCATATCAATGTTTACCTGGTAAGCACCAATATGCTGAGTGATCCCGCCGTGCTCTCCGCCCACCACGTCGGTATCGCGAATCGCGTCCAAAAGCTTGGTTTTACCGTGGTCAACGTGCCCCATAACCGTAACCACCGGAGGACGCGGCAAGGCGTCCTCTTCATCGCTTTGCTCTTCCTCTTTCAGGTCAATATCAAAGGATTCCAGCAGTTCGCGGTCTTCGTCCTCGGGGGAAACTACCTGTACTTGATAGCCCAGTTCCGACCCGAGGGTCATCAAAGTATCCTCGTCCAAAGACTGGTTAGAGGTAGCCATCTCCCCCAAGGTCATCAACACGGTAACCAAGGATGCGGGATCACAATCGATCCGATCGGCCATATCCGCTAGTGAAGCCCCCGAACGCAGACGCAAAGGCGTAGAGCCATCCCCGTGAGGAACCTGCACGCCGCCAATCTTGGGAGCGGTTTGTTGCTCGTACTCGGCGCGTTTAGCGCGTTTGGACTTACGGCGTTTAGCTTTCGAGGATCCGCCGCGACCGAATGCCCCCTGAGTGGCACCGAAACCGCCGCGACCACGGTTATTCATCTTGTGACCGCCGGGACGACCCGGACCGCCCGAACCACCAGGACCGCCTTGCCCGCCTCCGCCGCGACGCTGACCACGGGAGGGAGCCGGTTGATCCATCATCGGAGCCGTCGCGGAATGCGCCGGCATCACATTCGGAGTGGCACTGGAGCCACGCCGATTTCCCCGCCCGGGACGACCCCGACCGGAGTTCTTACGTTGCCCAGAGCTGCCGCCGGGACGCGGCATTCCCTGTGAAGAGGCGAAAGGATTATTGCCTGGGCGCGGACCGCCCGGTCGTGGCATTCCTTGCGCTGAAGCAAAAGGATTATTACCCGGGCGCGGACCGCCCGGACGCGGAGCTGGTTTAGGACCAGGTTTAGCGCCTGTCTTACCGGGTTTAGGCCCGGGACGCGCCGACTTCTCTGATGCCTTCGCCTTGGCTGGTTTCGCAGCCGGCTTAACAGCCGGCTTCGGCCCTGGTTTAGGCGCCGCGCTAGTGGCAGGTTTTTTAGCAGGTGCAGGCGCTTCCGTCTTATTCTCCGGCTGTGCCTTATCCGCCTCACTTTCCGGCTCGACCCGATCCGCCGGTTTGGGGGTAGCTGGTTTCGCATCCTTTGCCGCCCGCGCCTTCGCGACTTTGGTTTTAGCGACGGAACTAGCGACTTTCTTCTTTGCCGCTTTCACCTTGGGTGCTGCCGTTTCGACCTCTTCCGCTAGCTTGGCAAAATGCTCTCGCATTTTCCGCGCCACCGGAGCCTCAATAGTCGAGGACGCGCTTTTAACGAACTCCCCCGACTCTTTTAGTGCCTGCAGCACAATTTTCGAAGTGGTTCCGAGCTCTTTCGCTAACTCATGAACTCTAAGTTTTGCCACAATTCTCCTTGCTGGCCTGCCCAGCATGGAGCAGGCTATTGCTTAAATTGGCAGATCATCGCTGGTTGCTCATCGGGTGACCATCAGCTTCCAACCCTGCTTTCCTGTATCGGGCATCCACTGGGGGGTAGATGCCGGTAACCTTACTTAAACGACCCTAGCCTAGCCACAAGAAAGCACCGGTCAGGCAAGGCCTAGAACCGGTGCGTCCATTGCAACCAAAGTTAGGTTCCGATATCTATACTAGCGCCTTGACTGCAATAAGCCGAAGCCACCTACAGTAGGGCGAGCACATAGAAATCGGCTATTGCACTTCCTCACTGGCGGTTTCAAGATCCATATCAGACCTAATATCAATCTTCGCTCCCGTTAAACGAGCAGCTAGACGCGCGTTTTGTCCTTCTTTGCCGATAGCTAAAGATAGCTGGAAATCTGGAACCACCACATGTGCCAATACATGCTCGGCGGGTTCTACCGTGACAGACGTAACATGCGCAGGTGAGAGCGCATTAGCGACGAAAGTAGCCACGTCCTCGGAATAGTCGACAATGTCGATTTTTTCGTGGTTAAGCTCATTCATCACGGCTCGTACCCGCCGTCCCATCGGCCCGATACAAGCCCCTTTAGCATTGATATTAGGACGAGTAGAACGCACTGCAATCTTGGTACGGTAGCCAGCTTCTCGCGCCACCGACTCGATCACCACATCACCCGAGGTAATCTCGGGGACTTCCCGAGAAAATAGCCCCCGCACCAGATCCGGGTGGCGACGCGAAACCTCGATCCGTGCCCCTTTTTCACCCATCATAGTTTTTACTACTACTGCCCGGATCCACTGCCCGTGGCGATATTGCTCGCCTGGAACCTGCTCGGCTTTCGGCAAAACCGCCTCGAATTCGCCAACTTTTACCACCACGACATCTTTATCTCGGCTCTGCTGGATAATCCCGGAAACCACTTCGCCCTTTTTATCCCTAAAAGAGCCCAGTACCTGCTCGTCCTCGGCTTCCCGCAGCCGCTGCATAATAATGGAGCGGGCAGTGGTAGTAGCGATCCGTCCGAACCCCGAAGGAGTGTCATCGAATTCGCCGATCTTATTGCCGTCTTCATCGATTTCCGCTGCCATCACCATTACATGGCCATTTTTGCGATCGACTTCTACTCGCGCGTCCTCAAGTGCTCCCGGGGCATTGTGGTACGCCTTTAGTAAAGCGTCTTCGATAGCAGCCATAAGGGTATCGAGACTGACGCCCTTCTCCGCCTCTACCATCCGTAAAGCGGCCATATCAATATCCATGATGCTCCTTACGAGCTTTAGAACTGCACCACCATTTGGGCGTGCGCAATATCTGTTAGAGCGATAGTGCGCCGGCCAGTGGCAGTTTCCAATTCGATGTCTTCAGTTGTTGTATCCACCAGCTTACCCTCTTCGCGGGTACCATCACATTTTTTCACTTTTACCCGATGTCCAATTGCCCGAGAAAATTGGCGTTCCTCCTTTAAGGGCCGCTCGATTCCCGGGGTAGAGACCTCCAGGTTATAGGTTCCTTTAATCGGGTCAGCTTCATCTAAATGCCGAGAAATCTCCAAAGTTACTTGTGATAGCTGTTCTTCATTCACCGCGCCCGGTCCGCGCGGTAAATCTACCGTTACCACCAGGCGGGTGTATTTTCCGGCGCGCTTTAGCGATACTTCCTCTAGGTAAAGGCCGGCCGCTTCGCAATCTGGGCGCAGCAGATCAACAAGTTCATTTTCCAACTTGGTTCTAGGTTTAGTCATTTTTCCTCGTCTCTTGTTCGCCTTACCGTTTTATCATTTCAAAAAACATGTTACCCGTGGCAAACTTAACTTTGATGAAAAAGACCTGGATTGTTCCCCTTACTGGGATATTAGTTGCTTCGCTGAGCCTTTCTGGCTGCGGGGTGCGGATTGATGATGGTTCCGGCGACGCAGTGAACGCAAGCCTAACCCAGATGGCACGCTATCGTGCCAGTTACTGTCAAGAAGCGATTGCTAGTGGCATCGAAACTGTTTTTAGCTCTGACCCAAAGTTAGCGGCTTTTAAAAATCACTTCACAACCCGCAGTAAAGTCCTGGGGCAACGCTGGCCCACCCAGGAAGTGAAACTTTCGGGCAGAGAAAAACCAGAGGCCCTGCCAGAGCCTGCCGACTATCGCGTCCCCGGAAATGGGCAAGCTTTAGTCCATAAACTGGCTAATTGCCAGGCTGATATCTTAAATGACGCCGGGGCACTTACTTTACTGTCGCGCCAGCAGCTAGCAGCTAGTGAGGGCGACAAGGAGGATACCGCGCGTGCTAAGGAAACCGAGGACTTAGCAAAAATACTATTCGCTACCGGGGTGGCGATGGAGCGAGAAAATAAGCAGATCGCGGCAGCTTCTTCTCTTACGCTACCGCCTGCCAAAACCACCCCGCTGGAGGCGAAAAGTTACCGAGAAGGTAAGTGGCACCGCGCCACCCCAGCCGCCAAAAACCCACAGAAGCGGGCCAAAACACCCTTAAGTCAGCAGGAAAAAAACCAGATTTCCCGCAGTATTAAACAACTAGATTCCCTGCGATTTAATATCGAGAAAAACGTTGCGCAAAGCCAGGATGTGCAGTTAAAAAACCTGGTTTCTAACGTGGTCACTCCCCTGCTGCTGCGCCAGATACAACAACTAGTTGCCCAGTTAGATTCTGATCCTCGCGAAGCAACTTATCAGCCCTACTCCGGTTTTAGCGGTGCCGATAAGTCCGCAATTGCGAAAGGGTTAGGGCTTGCCTGCCAGGTGCAGATGGATTTACTGCCCCTGGTTCCGGATGTGCAAGAAGCTCTACTATCTCCCACCCTGGCTAGTTTGGTTGATTTGCAAGCCCAATTAGGGCATGATGCGGGGCCGCTGCCGGGCTTGGACGCGAAAGAAGCGAAGGTAAAGATCAGCCCGGCCTCAGCCGATAACTAGGTTAGCTGCCAATTTAACGGTACTAAATAGCGTGAGAGTTCACACGCTGCTGCGCCCGGACAAAACCCTGGGTCACCACTTCGGTTATCGCTTGTCCAGCGCGCTCTAAAGCCTCGTTAAGGGCACCTTGCTCCCCGCGGGGAAAACGGGACAACACATAATCAGCGGGATCTTGCCTCGGATGAGGACGACCGATCCCGATCCGCAGGCGTGCATAATCTTTAGTTCCCAGATTCTGACTGATGGAGCGCAGACCGTTGTGTCCGCCTTCACCTCCTCCGCGTTTAAGCCGTAAATCGTAAGCCACTAAATCGAGTTCATCGTGGACTACCAGCAGATTTTGGGTGGGATCGATTCCAAAAAAATTCACCAGTTTAGCGGTGGGAATTCCTGAGGTATTCATATAGGAATCCAGCTTCGCCAGATGCACCGTAGGTCCAGGACTGCCTGGTATGCCCAGATGTAAGCTTGCTACCTGGCAGCCAGTTTTATGGCGTCGTAGCTGTTCTCCTTGGGATTGCGCCAAGTGGTCAATCGTCAGATGACCGGCATTATGGCGGGTTCCCACGTATTTTTCTCCTGGATTACCCAGGCCAATCACCAGCCAAGATGACTCCATTCCAACCCCCAAATTAACGTCCTACCCCACTAAATTGGTTTCGGGGAGGGCTACCCCCCCCCCCCCCCCCCTGCCGGTAC
>OBWZ01000102.1_pt1 | contig 71412 bp, 65 predicted proteins | sample 1476561 | NCBI WGS metagenome assembly OBWZ01 (sample SAMEA2580138, study PRJEB22360) | human gut metagenome | biome: human gut; feature: human-associated habitat; material: faeces | place: Denmark | collected 2008/2010 | reverse complement strand
GAAAAAGTGAAGAAGATCTTTGAGTAATTCATGATAATCACAAAGCAGGGTGTGAGAACAATCTCCACCCTGCTTTGTGATTTGAAATGCTATTAGGAATTTTCAAACATCGTATTAGAAAGAATATATGTACTTTTTAAGCCATTATTTCTGTGCCATTTTACGAAACTCTCCAGGTAACAATCCTGTACTTTTCCGAAACAGTTCTGCAAACCTACTTGCACTTGTATATCCGACACTTTGTGCTACCTGGCCGATTGAAAGATCAGTCTTTGCTAAAAGAGTTTCTGCCTGGCTCATACGTCGCTGCTGGATATACTCTGTAATCGTGCAGCCATGATATTCTTTAAATGAAATCTGGAGCTTTCTGGCGCTCATACAGGAAATACGCACAATCTGCTCCAAAGGAATGTCCTGAATACAGTGATCGTTTAAATACAGTGTGAGATTTTCCAACTGTTGAATATCTTGAACAGATAGCTTTTTTCTGACATCTTTTTTCTGCTGCTGTAATCGGCTCCACTCTACAATCAGAGAAATCGCCTCAGCTACTTTCCCTTCATAGAACAGAGCCGCGGCAATACCCTTTCCCCTATACGTTTCCACCTGCTTCAGCAGACGGGACATTTCTGGAAAATTCATCGTCTGTCCGACATCCTCAAACGCTTTTAAAGTACTTGCATATTCGTCGGGATACTGCTCTTTCAAATAACCTTCATAATAGGCAGGCATAATCTCAATTCCAACCGTGCGGATTGGGATTTTTTTGTGTACGAGAATCTTGTAGGTGGAATATCCTCCAATAAAACTTTTGACACTCCCCACTTCCAATCTTCGATAAGGCGAGAGTTCTTCACCGGAAATAGAATCAAACTGCATGATGCTTAAACACTCTGGCCAGTTAAACTCTAAAATAGTATCCTCATTGAGATAGAAGTCGTGGATTTTGATGTCAAAAAGATCCTGCCTGTTATAAATCCAGAAGGTTCCTGTCCCAGTTTTGTCATTTAACTGCCAGGTGGTTCCAGCCTCACAATAGTTCGGATTGTTCGGAGCCGGTATAAACCCCCGCTCCGTAAATTGTGTTACATAGAAATCTTCAATCATATTCTTCATAACGCATTTCGCTCCTTTGCCACGATTGCGCAAACTTATATCTTGATAACGCAAACGTCCTTTCAATCTATTGTAAGAAGGATGCAAATAAAGTATCTTTGATTTGAGGTTAGCGGAATCTAACCAGAATATAACATAAGAAAAGGGAAGCGTCAAGGCAACGCTTCTCTGAAAAGGAGGATTTTGATATGTCTGCGCAATCGTCGTATCTGAACAAGAAAGGTCTTACGGTTAAGGACCTTGTAACTATTGGTATTTTTACTGCACTGTTTTTCGTATTTGAGCTTATCGGCTCCCTCCCGTTTGCTCCGAACCCGGCGCTTACTTTCTACCAACCCTTTGGGATTGCCTTGCTCTGCGGGCCTGTATATCTTCTGATGGTAGCTAAAGTACCTAAACGCGGCGGCATTGCTATTTTGGGTATCATCAACGGCATCATCTGGTATATATTAGGCATGCACTGGGGAATGGACTTGGGATATATCGTCATGGGTATTGTAGCTGAAATCGTCGCAGGTATTAAAGGTTACCGAAATGTCAAGTGGAATATGGTCTCTTATGCTCTTTTCTGCCTTGGGCCTTCTGGTGTATTCCTGGCCTATTTTGCCGATCCTGCTGCGTGGGCAGAGACAATGCTGAACAACGGAACTTCACAAGAATACATTGACATGATGACAGCCTCGGCACCTACGGGGATGCTGCCGGTCATCTTTTTGGGGACAATCGTTCTGGCTTTCATAAGTGGCCTTGTTGGAAAGAAATTGCTTAAAAAGCAGTTTGAAAAAGCGGGGATCACCGCATGAACATCGGAAAAAGCCGCGGGGGTCTTTGGATAGACCCCCGCACAAAAATATTGCTGTTGTTTTTATGTGTTTTGTCGGCAACTATGGCACCATCGCTTTTTTATGAAATGCTTGTCGTTGCACTGGTTGCCTGCTTTGGCATTGCCTGCGGGAAAGTACGCTACTCCATTATCGGTGTTATTGTCTATGGAGGCTTCTACTTGTTGACACAGGTGGTGTTGCAGATGCCGTCCGGCAATGTACAGGTAATGTTGATTGCGTTTCTAGGTTTAGTTCATAAGGTTTATCCTTGTGGCATTCTGTCCGGCATTATCATTTCAACGACAAAAGTGGGAGAATTTCTTTCTGCTATGAATCGGAGCCATGTTTCACAAAAAATAGTGATTCCCATAGCAGTCATGCTACGCTATGTACCTACAATTCGGGAGGACTGGCGTTTTATCAAGGACGCTATGCGGATGAGGGATGTATCACCTAATCTTAAAAATTTTATATTACATCCGGCTATGACAATCGAGTGCATTTATGTTCCTCTGATGATGGCCGCATCCAAAACAGCGGACGAATTGACAGTCGCCTCTGTAACAAGAGGAATTGAAAATCCCACACAAAGGACTTCGTATGTAAAGATTGGCTTTGGCATAGCTGATCTCACTGTTGCCCTTGCCTTTCTTGCCATGTTCCTTGTGGGGCAATTCTATGGGGAGGTGTTTTGAATGATTGAACTGAAAAACATAACCTTCTCATACGAGGGACGAAATCAAGGCGGACTGCGTGACATTAACCTAACCGTCAAAGATGGGGAGTGCATTCTGTTGTGCGGGCGGAGTGGTTGCGGCAAAACAACGATCACCCGACTTGTCAACGGACTGATTCCACGTTTCTATGCAGGAGGCCTGACCGGGCAGGTTTTAGTTGATGGTAAAGATATCGCCGACTTGACCATGTATGAAATTGCAAAAAAAGTTGGGAGCGTATTCCAAAATCCGCGCACACAGTTTTTCAATACTGACAGCAACAGCGAAATTGCGTTTGGGCTTGAAAATCAAGGAATGCCAACGGAGAAATTGCGGCAGAGAGTAGAAACCACAGCGGTGGATTTAGAAATCCAGTCATTGCGTAACCGTTCCCTGCACGCATTGTCTGGCGGCGAAAAGCAGAAAGTTGCGTTCGCCTCAGTTTATGCTATGAACCCGGACATTTACTTGCTGGATGAGCCATCCTCTAATCTGGATATGGATGCCATACAAGATTTAAGAAAGCATCTGAAATTTGTCAAGCAACAGGGAAAGACAATTTTAATCGCGGAACATCGACTCTATTATTTGATGGATGTTGCGGATCGTATTGTCTACATGGAGCAGGGACAAATCGCCGGGATTTATACGCCAGAGCAATTTAAAGCTATTAAAAAAGACGAGCGGGAACGCATGGGGCTCCGGGCCGTGGATCTCCATGAAGTACACCCGCAATTCACAAGTCCGGGCGTGACAGAGGATAAAATCCTGAAACTGCAGGATGTGAGCTTGTTTTATAGGAAACAGGCCATTGTGGAACATATCACTCTTTCAGCAGGAATGGGAGAAGTTATCGGTGTTATCGGTCATAACGGGGCGGGAAAGACAACTCTTTCCCGTACTCTGTGCGGACTGCACAATGATACCAGTGGACAATTTTTGTGGAATAAAAAGCCACAAGACAGGAAAAAAAGGTTGCATCGCTCCTATATGGTCATGCAGGATGTTAACTTTGAGTTATTTGCTGATAGTGTAGAGGCCGAATGCTCCTTTGGTATCCGCAATCCAGATAAATCGCTGATTGAAGCAACAATGGATGGTCTGGGCTTGCTACCCTACCGCAATCATCATCCAAACACACTCAGCGGGGGACAAAAGCAGCGGGTGGCGGTTGCTGTCAGCATGATTTGTGGAAAAGAGCTTTTGGTATTTGATGAACCCACAAGCGGTTTGGATTTCGATAGTATGGAGCAGGTTGCGTTGCTGATCCAAAAGCTCTCTGCTATGGGGAAAGTAATTTTTGTCGTAACCCACGATTATGAATTTGTCTGCCGTACCTGTTCCCGCGTTCTTCATATTGACCACGGAGAGCAGTGCGATGATCTTCCGTTGGTTCCGGATAATGAAGAAAATCTAAAAAAGCTATTTTCTATATAGCCGTTGAATGGATATGAAAGGAGTGAGTTTATGCAGAAGGAGAAAAAGAGCAGTTCAATCAGGCTCTTGCTCCAATGGGCTGGAAAAGAAAAATATTGGATGTATCTGGCGGTCATCCTATCCTTTTTCAGTGGAATTTGTACCATGATCCCTTATTACGGGATTTACAGTCTGATGAGTGCTGTCTATACAGGAACCTGTACTACAGAATTTGTTATTCGGGATGCTGGCATAATCGCTGGCGGTATCGTTATCCGGTTTTTATTGTTTGGTGCATCTGGTGTGGCATCTCACAAAGGGGCCTATCGTGCATTGCTGAAGGTGCGTTGTATGGTGATTGACCACATGGCAAAAGTACCTCTTGGTGCGCTGAATGAACGCAGCACCGGCGAGATTAAAACGGTTCTGAATGAGGACATTGAAAAGCTGGAACTGTTTCTGGCCCACAATGTGCCTGAATTGATCTGTTACCTTATAGGGCCGGTGGTGGTGTTTATTTACCTTCTGACCGTCAATGTGCCTTTGGCATTGGTGTCGCTGGTTCCTTTAGTCTTGGCTGTATTCGTCATGTGTGGGATGTTTATGGGAGCATCCAGCATGATGGGGCGCGCCAATCAATCTGTTGCAAATCTGAACTCCGTAATGGTGGAGTATATCAGCGGTATGAAGCTGATAAAAGCCTATAACATGGGAAGTAAATCATTTCAGAAATTTTCTGCTGCTGTCAAAGAGGAAAATGATATTTGGAATGAAATGTCTAAACGAATGGGGCCGTTTTACGCTTCTTTTATTGTTGTGATTGAGTGCGGGATGCTGTTGCTGGTGCCGCTGGGCGGAATGTTTTTCCTGAATGGTTCTATTACGGCCAGTGTATTCCTGCTGTTTGCTTTTGTAGGTTCCATGCACCTGACGGAGATCCGACCTTTGCAGGAAATATCCAGCAACATGGCGCAGGTACTCAAGGCGGTTACAAAAACAGAGGAAATATTAGAACTGCCGATTTATAAGGGCGGCGGAGATTTTCCCCAGGCACACGATATCGAACTGCGGAATGTAAGGTTTTCTTACGATGGTAAGGTAAATGTTTTGGAACATTGTAATCTAAAAGTCAAAGATGGAGAGCGTATGGCTTTGGTAGGGCGTTCTGGCGCAGGCAAAAGCACCGTGATCGAATTAATCTCCCGCTTTTACGATGTGCAGGAAGGCGAGGTGCTGATCGGCGGTAAGAATGTCAAGGAAATCAACTACGAAACACTTTTGCAGAATATAGCAATTGTATTCCAAAAAACTTTTCTTACCCGCGACAGTGTGTTTGAAAATATTCGTATGGGTAGCAACGCCACTCTGGAAGAAGTGCGGGCTGCCGCAAAAGAGGCGCAGATTGATGATTTTATCATGTCCTTGCCCGATGGTTACGATACGAAGGTTGGTAGTTTCGGTTCCCGCTTCTCAGGCGGCGAAAAACAGCGGATTGCAATAGCGCGTGCTATCCTGAAAAATGCGCCTATTCTGATTTTAGACGAAGCTACAAGTGCCGCAGACCCCGAAAATCAGGTGGAGATTGATAAGGCTATTGAAAACCTGTGCAAAGGCAAGACGGTAATCGTTGTTGCTCACCGGCTGGGGGCCTTGAAAATGTGCAATCGGGTGGCCATTGTCGAAAATCACACGATTACGAGTGTAGGATCACATGATGAAGTCCGACAGGATAATGCTTATTACAATCAGGCATGGACAGATTATGAAACGGCCCGCAATATTACTTATCAGTTGGAAGGAGGTGCAGATCATGCGTGAAAATCCATTAAAGAAAAATAGCCGGTTTTATCTTGGTATGGTTCTAAATGTTGTGGAAGGTATGCTGTCCGGTTTTAACTTTCTGCTCCTTTATGAAGCGATGAAAATGCTGTGGAATGGTACAATCAACTCACCCTCTCTGCTCCGGCTTTCTCTGTTTTTAGGCGGCATTTTCATTCTGCGTATTGTGATTTACAGCATTGGCTATACACAAAGTCAGATCGGTGGTGCAGCGGTCAGCAACCGTACCCGGCTATTCCTGGGAGATAAAATAAAGCGCATACCTCTGTCCAAATTTACGCAAGGTCAGACTGGACAATACATCAATATCGTTACCAGCGATGTCAATAACTATGAAAAAATCCTTACTCATACAGTCGGGGATATTGTGAAACATATTACATTCTGCACAATGATGGTTATTTTTGTAGGCTGTATCTGGCTGCCGGGAGGCATCATCCTTGCCTGCGTCGAATTGGTTTTAATTCCGTTTCTCTGGCTTTCTTTTCGAGTTGTCCGCAAGTACGGCACAGAAAAAAACACTGTCAGCGCCGAAACAGTCAGCAGCATTGTGGAATATGCCACGGGCATTCAAACCTTTCGGGCATATGGTATTGGCGGAACAAAAAATGAGACGGTAACATCTACTCTAAAACATTTCAGTGATGTGAGCTACAACTACGAGAAACATGGTATTCCGACAAATGCAATACAATGTATCTTTCTTTGGATCGGACTACCTGTAATGATATGGGCGGCTTCTATCCCTATGCTGTCCGGGAAACTGGACCCGATTTCCTATTTGTTGATTTGTATGCTGCCCATGCTGCTTGCAAAACTTTCGGACTCTATCTCCCGTGGCCTGATGAGCTACAAAAACCTGAAAATCTCCAAAGATAAAGTTATAGACATTATTGAAGAACCAGAGGAAACCGGTAGCATGGAACCGCTTCAAACAGCCACCCATGAAATCAACTTCAACAATGTGGACTTTTCCTATGTACCCGGAGAGCCGGTGCTGAAACACGCCACCTTTACGGTGCCAGACCAGAAGCTCACAGCCATTGTCGGGGACTCCGGTTCTGGCAAATCCACCATTCTGAACCTGATTGCAAAATACTACGAGGCAAATGGAGGAACTATTTCAATCGGCGGAAAACCGATCAACCATGTGGCCGCAGAGCGTGTACTGGAACAAATCTCTATGGTAGATCAGGATGTATTTCTCTTTGATGATACCATTCGTGAGAACATCCGGCACGCCCGCCCCAACGCCACGGACGAGGAAATCGAGGCTGCCTGCCGGGAGGCTAATTGTGACAGCTTCATACGCAAGATGGAAAAGGGATACGATACGCCGACCGGCGAAAACGGAAACCTTCTCTCCGGCGGAGAGCGTCAGCGAATTTCCATCGCCCGCGCTATCCTGAAAAACAGCCCGATCCTGCTTTTGGATGAAGCAACGGCGTCCCTTGACATCGAGAACGAACTGGCGGTAAAGCAGGCCATCGCTAATCTGCTGAAAGCGAAAAAGACTGTGGTAATGATTGCTCATACCCTTTCTATCGTCAAAAATGCAGATCAAATCCTTGTGGTATCTGACGGAAAGATTGCTGAAGCCGGCACTCACGATGAATTGCTGGCTAAGGGCGGAAAGTACGCAGCCATGTGGAACGCCGAGCAGAAATTATCTGCATAAAGGAGGTTAATGCGGCGGGCGTCACCGAGGAATTGAAGGCCCGTGATCTCATGCGCTGGGTGGGGCTGATAAACACGCTGAAAGCGCAGGTGGAGGACATTATACAAGCAGAACTGATATTCAAGTAATAAAATGAGCGCCAGAGAAAAATTCCCTGACGCTCGTTTCTTGCCCAACTAAATATGATTGCTATTATGTAGAAAAAGCAAGGGATTTTCTAATGCGTGGAAATATTTTCCGTCTATTCTACTGAGCACAAGAGAAAGGAGATGATATTTCAATAGTTTATGGAGGAACTTCTCTAAACAGAATGATTTGCTATATCGTTTTTTTATTGTTTTTTTGCTGTGCCCACTTTCGATATTCAGAAGGATATAGCCCAGTACTTTTTTTGAAGTCTCTTGAAAAACGACCAGCATTACTATATCCAACAGCCAGAGCAATTTGCTCAATTGGAAAATCGGTGGAGCAAAGGAGATTTTCTCCCTGAGATAAACGCCGCTGTTGAATATATTCCGTAATGGTGCAGCAATAAACCTGCTTAAATGTAATTTTCAACTTTGTTGTTCCCATGCAGGCAATGCGCGATAGTTTATCTAAAAGAATTTCTCTGTTGTAATGATCGTTGATATACGCAGCGACATTTTCAAGAGATTTTATATCCTGTGATGAAATACGAACTTTCTCTTTTTCTGGACTTTTTTTGTTATGTTCGACAATCAAAGCTACTGCTTCAAAGACTTTACTTTGAAAGAATAGTTTTGCTGCCATTCCATCTCCATTATAATTCCAGACTTTGCGTAACAGAGAAACCATTTCAGGAAAATTATTTGTTTGATCAATTTCTCGAAATGCTTCATCTGGATTTATATATTCATCTGGAAATGCTTCTTTTAGATACTTTTCATAGTAAGCAGGCATAATCTCTATACCAATCGTCCGAATTGGTATATTTTTATGAAAAAGTGCCTTGTATGGGTGCTGGCCTCCAAAGAATGTTTTTATACATCCTGCGGTAAGGCGCCGGTAAGGCATGATTTCTTCACCAGATACAGATTCGTAATAGGTGATGCTTAGGCTCTCCGGCCAGTTTAGACTTTCCTGATCGAAAAATTCATCCTCGTAAAAATAGAAATCATGTATTTTGATATTAAATAGGTTTTTTTCACCATATATCCAATAAATTCCCTCTCCAAATGATTTGGGCAAACAATAAAAGTTCCCAATAGGGCTAAATTTTCCATTTGGTGGCATTTCCTGAAAACCGCTTTTTATCAACATAGTATTAAATTGAGCAGCAATATCGGACATAATCATCCTCCTCAGACACATTAGACATACTTTCAGACACATAAGACGACAATAGACTGAATGTGTTGCGAAAGCAAATCAGTTCATGTATAGTTTTTTTTGGCAGTTAGCTAAAACTAATCAAAGCCTACCACATTGATTTTAGAAAGTCAAATGTGGAATATACAAAATGGAGGAACAAAAAATGTCTAACACGAAATCCGGTCTTTCTGTCAAAGACCTTATCGTAACAGGTGTCTTTTCCGCAATTATCTTTATCTGTATCAGCCTTAGCGGTGGTGTGTTTATGATGATGCCAGCACTTACTTTCTACTACCCTGTCGGTGCTGCTCTGCTTGCTGGTCCAGTGTATTTGCTTATGATTGCTAAAGTACCAAAGAGAGGACCTGCTTTTATTGCAAGTGCGCTTATGGCAATCTTTTGCTTTATAACAGGTATGCACATTGGAATGACAATCGGTTATTTAATTGGTGGAGTACTTGCGGAAATTGTTGCACACATTGCAAATTATAAAAGCAAAAAAATGAATATTCTTTCGTATGTATTCTTTTGCTTGGGCGGAACTGGTACATATATTGCATATTTTATTAACCCGCAAACATGGGTAAACACTATGTTAGAAAAAGGGACGACACAGGAATATCTTGATAGTATGCTTGCATCTACCGATTGGATCGTACTTGTAACAATGTTGATCGGAACAATAGTGATTGCTTTGTTTAGCGGTTTTGTTGGAAGCAAGCTATTAAAGAAACAGTTTGAAAGAGCGGGTATCACAGCATGAATATACAGTACACAAAAATTCATAGTGGATTATGTAGGTTTGATCCCCGTACAAAAATCATATTACTTGCAATTACTGTATTTGCCGCAACGATAGCTCCATCGTTGCGGCATGTATGGGTATTGGTGTTATTTATCACACTATTTGGATGTACATGCGGGAAAATCAAACGTTCTTTAGGCCATCTGATTTTTTTTGCTATATTTTATTCACTAACTCTTTATGTTCTCTCTCTTGAAACGGGTGTTGTATATACGATGTTTGTTGCATGGATGGGGCTTTTCTATAAAGTGTATCCTTGTGCAATGCTCGCTGGAATTATACTGTCTACAACGAGCGTAAATGAATTTCTTACAGCGATGAATAAAGCACATGTTTCCAAAGGAATATACATTCCGTTGGCGGTTATGTTGCGATATCTTCCAACAATTCGGGAAGATTGGCACTTCATCAAAGACGGTATGCGATTAAGAGATATATCGCTTTCTTTTCAGAGCTTTATTCGTTGCCCTGGAATGACAATCGAGTGTTTGTATGTTCCGCTTTTAATGACTGCGTCTAAGGCGGCTGATGAACTTGCAATTGCATCTGTGACAAGAGGCATCGAAAATCCTCATTCACGAACATGCCTGATTCAAATCAAATTTAGAATACAGGATATTTTGTTAATAATTTGTTTCCTGTTTCTTTTGGTGCTGAACGCAGTCGAGATTGGAGGTGCGGTATGATCCAATTTAAAAATGTTGGCTTTACCTATGCAGGGACAACCGCTTCCGAAATCGGAGTAAAACATATTGACCTATTTGTAGAAACAGGAGAATGCGTTTTACTTTGCGGTCGTTCTGGGTGTGGTAAAACAACAATTACAAAATTAATTAATGGACTTATCCCTAATTATTTTCCTGGCAAGTTAAATGGCGACATACAAGTTGATGACCTGAAGGTTTTTGAAACACCTACATATCAACTTGCTGAAAAAATCGGATCTGTATTTCAAAATCCGAGGACCCAGTTCTTTAATGTGGATGTGGACAGTGAGATCGCATTTGGAATAGAAAATGCGGCTGTCCCACCGGAGGAATTGCATCGTAGACTTGAAAATACTCTTGATGTCTTACATATCCGTCATTTGCAGGGACGAAATATATTTGAATTATCCGGGGGCGAAAAACAAAAAGTTGCCTTTGCGTCTGTGTATGCAATGAACCCGGATATTTATCTGTTGGATGAGCCATCTTCTAACTTGGATATGGCTTCAATAGCGGACTTAAAAAAATATCTGCAAATACTGAAGAAAGAGGGCAAAACAATTCTAATTGCTGAACACCGCCTTTATTATCTTCTTGATATAGCAGATCGCATTGTGTATTTGTCAGAAGGGGAAATCGGGGCAATTTGGACGTCAGAAGAACTTAAGATACTCTCGGATATTGAAAGAAAGAATATGGGGCTGCGCGCTGTGGCGTTAGAAACTGTGTATCCCACTGTTTCAAATGTTCCAATTCAAAAACCTGTACTGGAAATACAAGATGTATCACTGTTTTACAAAAAACAGACGATTATCAGTCACATCTCAATGCAGGCTTTTAAAGGTGAAATCATTGGCGTTGTCGGATGCAATGGAGCTGGGAAAACGACATTCCTTCGTGCTTTATGTGGGTTGCATAAAGGATCCACAGGGAAATTCTTGTGGCAAGGCAATGCACAAAATGAAAAGGAACGCATGAAGCGATCTTTTATGGTTATGCAGGATGTTAACTACGAATTGTTTGCAGATAGTGTAGAAGCTGAATGTACGTTTGGAATCAGAAACACTGATCCTGCGCTGGTGAAAAGAGCATTAGATGATTTGGGCCTTCTTTCTGTCCGTAAACGGCATCCAAACACACTTTCCGGAGGACAAAAGCAGCGGGTTGCTGTAGCCGTTAGTATGATATGCGGTAAGGAATTGGTGGTTTTTGATGAACCAACTTCGGGTCTTGATTATGACAGCATGGAGCAAGTTAGCAAATTGATTCAGAACCTTGCAAAAGATAAAGTCATATTTGTTGTCACTCACGATTATGAATTTGTCTGCCAAACATGCTCGCGTCTGATTCGCTTTGATCATCACGCTTTGGCAGATGATCTTCCCGTTTGTATAGAAAACAAGGAAAGAATTTATGCACTTATGGAACAGGGGGAGAAAAAGTGATATGGAGCAGAAACAAGAAAACCCAATAAAACTTCTTTTGTCATGGTCGGGGAAAAGTAAACGGTATCTTTTTGCGTCCGTCGCCTGTGCTTTTGCAAGCGGCTTATTTGTAATAGGGCCGTATATTGGCATTTATAACCTTATGGATGCGATTTTATCCGAAAATATAACACAACGGTTATTGGTGAATAATATCGTATTGATTTCTGCAACAACTATCCTGCGTATGATTACTTTGGCTTGTTCAGGCGTTCTTTCTCATAAAGGAGCTTATGGTGCATTATATCGTGTACGTTGTATGATAGTGGAACATTTGGCAAAAGTTCCTTTAGGCGTACTGGATGATCGCAGCACGGGAGAAATCAAAACTGTTTTAAATGAGGATATTGAAAAACTGGAACTATGCCTTGCTCATAATATTCCAGAGTTGGTAAGTTATCTCACTGGTCCGATAGTCATTTTTATTTATTTAATGACAGTAAACATTCCATTAGCGATAATTTCTTTGATTCCCCTTCCGATTGCAGGAATTGTTATGATACATCTTTTTAAGGGTATGTCAAGTATCATGCATGATTCAAACCAATCTCTTATTGCATTTAATTCGATTATGATTGAGTACATTCGCGGAATGCGGTTAATTAAAGCCTATAATATGGGAAGTAAATCGTTCAAAAAATTCTCGGATGCAATTAAAGAGGAAAACAGAGTATGGAATTTGATTTCGCGTAAAATGGGACCTCCCTTTGCAATTTTTATTATTATTCTGGAATGTGGAATGGTTCTTTTGGTTCCTATTGGTGGAATGCTGTTTTTAAGAAATTCTATCACTTCCAGTGTGTTTTTGCTTTTCGCTTATGTTGGTTCTCTATATTTAACTGAGCTACTTCCACTTCAGCAGTTAGGAACAACCTTTGCACAGGCATTGAATGGAGTTACTAAGACAAAGGAAATACTGGAGTTGCCTGTTTATGAAAGCGATGGGGATTTTCCTGCACATTGTGATATTGCTGTTAAAAACATTTCCTTTTCATATGATGGGAAAAAGAATGTTCTGGAGAATTGCAGTTTGTATGTAGCTGAAGGAGAGAAAATAGCTCTGATCGGTGTTTCCGGTGCTGGTAAAAGCACAGTCATTGAGCTGATCTCCCGATTTTACGATGTGCAGGAAGGTCAGGTATTGATCGGCGGTATAAATGTAAAAAACATAAACTATGAAAAATTGCTTCAAAACATATCCATTGTATTTCAAAAGACGTTTTTGACCCGCGACAGTGTTTTGGAGAATATCCGTATGGGCAGTAACGCCACTCTGGAAGAAGTGAGGGCAGCCGCAAAAGAGGCACAGATTGACGATTTCATTATGTCTTTGCCAAATGGATATGATACGAAAGTAGGCAGTTTCGGCTCCCGTTTCTCTGGCGGAGAAAAACAAAGGATAGCGATTGCAAGAGCTATTTTGAAAAACGCTCCTATTCTGATATTGGACGAAGCCACAAGTGCAGCCGATCCCGAAAATCAGTTGGAAATAGATCGGGCAATTGAGAATCTTTGCAAAGGGAAAACCGTTTTGATTGTCGCACATCGTTTGGGTGCAGTTAAAATGTGTGATAAAGTGGCAATTGTCGAAAATCACACGATAACCGATGCAGGCACCCATGAAGAAGTCCTTTCCAGAAATAATTATTATAGAAAGGCATGGAGCGATTACAATGCTTCAAGAAAAATCGTCTATGGCGGGAAAGGAGATGAAGCATAATGAAAGAAACAGGGCCATTACATAAAAATATCCACTTTAATATAGGAGTGATATTTACGGTTATTGAAGGTTTTCTTTCTGGATGCAGTTATATAATGATTTACCTAGTCATTCAGATCCTGCTCGGCAAGAAAACAACTACAACAGACATCTTAACGATCACAGGAATTCTGTGCGTAATCTATGTTTTGCGAGTGCTTATTTACAGTATAGGTTATACACAGAACCAAATCGGCGGGGCTGCCGTTTCAAAAAATCTTCGCCTTTTCCTTGGAGATAAATTTAAGAGGATTCCTCTCTTTCGCTTCACACATGGGCAGGTGGGGCAATATGTAAATACAATGACATGCGATGTAAATGGTTATGAACAAATATTGACGCACAAGGTAAGTAACTTGACCAAAAATATTGCTCTGGCCGTTATGGTTATTGTATTTATCTGTTATTTGTATCTGCCCGCAGGAGGGATCCTTTTGCTCTCTACTTCCATGCTGATTCCTGAAATGTGGCTTTCTTTCCGAACGGTAAAAAAGTATGGAACCAGAAAAAATAAGGTTTCATCTGAAACAGTAAGCAGTATTGTGGAATATATAGAAGGTATTCAGACGTTTCGTGCATACGGCGTGGCTGGCACAAAAAATAAGGCAACCACAGAAGCAATGCAATTGTTCAGTCAGGTCAGCTTTGAATATGAAGCGCATGGTATTCCCATAAACTTTGCTTTTAACATTATTAACTGGCTTATGGTTCCCTTTATTATGTTTATTGGGATTTCTCCGTGGATGGCAGGAGAAATTCAGACGATTGATTTTCTGCTTTTATGTATGCTCCCTATGTTGCTGGCAAAGCTAATCGGGGCAATTTCAGTAGATTTGTTTAGCTACAAAAACCTTGTGATTTCAAAAAACAATATTTTAAAAGTAATCCATGAGCCAGAAGAAAACGGCAGTACAGAACCGTTCACAGTTAAGAATTATGAGATTGTTTTTGATAATGTGGACTTCTCCTATATTCCTGGCGAAGCAGTTTTGAAGGAAACTTCCTTTATAATTCCAAATCAGAAATTGACTGCAATTGTTGGTGACTCCGGTTCCGGTAAATCCACCATCCTGAACCTGATCGCCAAATACTATGAGACGACTGGCGGCGAAATCCGTATCGGCGGTAAGCCAATCAGTCATATATCCGCCGAGCGTGTGTTGGAACAAATCTCGATGGTAGATCAGGATGTATTTCTCTTTGATGATACCATTCGCGAGAACATACGTCATGCCCGCCCCAATGCTACGGACGAGGAAATTGAGGCTGCCTGCCGGGAGGCCAACTGCGACGGTTTCATCCGCAAGATGGAAAAGGGATATGATACACCAACCGGCGAGAACGGAAACTTTCTCTCTGGCGGTGAGCGTCAGCGGATTTCAATCGCTCGCGCCATCCTAAAAAATAGCCCAATTCTGCTTTTGGATGAAGCAACAGCATCTCTTGACATCGAGAACGAGCTGGCAGTAAAGCAGGCTATCGCCAATCTGCTGAAAGAGAAAAAGACTGTGGTAATGATTGCCCATACCCTTTCCATCGTCAAAAATGCAGATCAGATCCTTGTGGTATCTGATGGAAAGATTGCTGAAGCCGGTACTCACGATGAATTGCTGGCGAAAGGCGGAAAGTATGCAGCCATGTGGAACGCCGAACAGAAATTATCTGCATAAGGGAGGTCTTAATGAAACTTCATGCGTCCGGGGATGACTATCTGGAAACCATCCTTGTTCTCCAAAAGAAACTCGGTATGGTACGCTCCGTAGACGTGGCTCGGCACATGGAGGTGTCAAAGCCAAGTGTATGCCATGCGGTGGCGACTTTGCAGAATGGCGGCTTTCTTACAATGGATGAAGATCACTTTCTCCATTTGACCGATGTGGGCCGCGAGGTTGCCGAAAAGATTTATGAACGTCATTGCTTCTTTACGGAACAGCTTATCGCAGCAGGTGTTGATCCTGAAACTGCAGAGGTAGATGCCTGCCGGATAGAACATGTGATCAGTAATGAAAGTTTTGAACGGTTGAAAGAGGCCGCCTTTAGAAATCAGGAAAGCGAGATTTCTGCCCTGTCAAAAGCGATAAAGGATAAGCCCATCGAATAAAAAAAACGGTGTTTCGGTGGGCGGATTCATCATGCCTGATTACACATCTTCCCTCTGAACCCGTTTTGGGTTTGGAGGGATTTTTTATGTGCTGGTCTGCTTCAGCCGCCCTGCTGCTTATCCAAAGCAGCAACTACCTACATAATTTCATACAGGAATGAGGATAGCCTCTCAAAAAAATCTTCTGCTGTTGGTGGCACTCTCACGCCCCTAATGTAGAAGTTTTAACTCTACAACATAGTTCTCATTTATCTCACTGCCGCAAAGGTTTAACAGCCTTTGCGGTTTTTTGTTTGTCGATATTTGTCGGCAAAAAGGACAAGCCTTCTTCCGGTATTGGCTGCCGTTCTCCGCCCTTTCCAATCTGAATGTTCAAACAAATCAGATTGGAGGTAAGGAAAATGGCATATAACCATGGAAAAGCAGAGCGCAAATGGAAGCTCTGGAAAGAGAAAGAAGAAAAGATTTTAAGAGACAGCGGTGTTTCTGAAGATATAATTGAAACAATCCGTCTCTATGACCGTCAGGCATTTAATTCAGACAGACGCTATTATGAGCGTGTGCAGGAGACAGGTACATATCTGGATACCGTAGCAGCATCCACAGATCAGGCAGAACCGAAAACAGTACAGGACTTCCTGGATCATATTGAAAATCAGGAATTGTATCATGTACTGATTACAGTGGACAGGCTTACCCTTCAGATCGTTCTGATGAAGATCCAAGGGTATAGCACTCATGAAATAGCCAGGTATCTGAAGATTACCGAAAAGGCGGTTTACAGGCGTATGGACAGACTGAAAGAAAAAATCAAAAAAATATTTTAATATGAGGGGAAATTCATAGTTTCCCATTGGCGACAGGGTGAGAGGACGAAATCCTCCACCCTGTTTTCCTTTGTGTGGCGTAAACAGGGTTGTTCCTTGACAACCGAATAGTCATTCGCCAAATACTTCCTCTTTGTGATTGTGATGAGCATAAGCGTGCGGAGCAGTACGCCAAGACCTGCCGACAAGCAAATAGCGATGAAAGGTGGTGAGCGAGCCTATACTGACTCCAAATATCGGGTAGCCCCCGGTTTCGCCATAACCCACAAAGAGCATAATGGTACTCCCGTCCAGTCACAGTCCGAGCGGTATCCAATCCGCCGCAGGCAATGAGGGCGGCTCTGGCAGACCGTCAGTTGGGGTGAAACTCCCGTGGAGTCAGTTCGCTGCTGACCGTTTGGCGACTTCCCTGCGCTTTTGCGCATTTGCATTTCGGGGTGTCGAGGACAAATAGAAATGCCATGATCATAAAGCCAGATATAAGGTTATCAATGAGAACAGAGCTTTGTTTTATATGCTCCCGACCTCAAAAAGCCTTTCGTCTGGCTTATTACATAGACAGAAACCGTATGTCAAATATAGATTGGAGGGCATTCAAATGAAAAGAACTGTCAGGCGTGGAGATATTTACTACGCAAAACTTGATCCGCATATCGGCTCTGAACAGGGCGGCACAAGACCTGTCCTCATTCTTTCCAATGATACAGGAAACAGGTTCAGCCCTACGGTCATTGTTGCTGCCATTACGAGCCGAGTACGAAAGAAAACGAAGCTGCCGACACATTACTATTTAGAAGATGTTGACGGGCTTCCCGAAAATTCCATTATTCTCTTTGAACAGGTGCGCACGATTGACAAAAGCCGTCTCAAAGAGAAGGTAACACAGCTTGATAAACAATCTATGGAAAAGATTGTTTTACCCCTGTTTATCAGCATGGGCGCAGAAAAAGAGCTGAAAGCAGAAAGGAGGATTTCTCATGTTTGAGGATAGAATTGCAGCATTAAATAAGGATACAGAAGCTATGCCGAGTATTCCATATGAGAAAAGAATTTATACAGTAGATGAGATCCAGGACATTTTAGGCATCGGCAGGAATTCTGCCTATAATCTTGTGAAATCCGGCGTATTCCACAGTGTCCGTATCGGCGGCAATATCCGTATTTCAAAAAAGAGCTTTGACGATTGGCTTGATAAACAGATGGATACTTGTCAAGTGTGAAAAATCCCTTGAACTGTCGGATTTGCACATTTCACTTTTTCTCCGATTTTCCCTACTATATAGCCAAGCAGAGATGCTTGGCTATATAGCATACCCTAACGGCTGACGAGCCGAAAAAATATGAATCGGAGGAAAATACAATGAAAAAGAAAAGCATGTCCGTGCGAGAAATGCGTCGGCTTCTTGGGCTTGGTAAGACGGAATCATACTGGCTCGTGAAAAAGAACTATTTTGATACGGTCATCATCGCCGGTAAGATGCGTGTGATGATCGAGAGCTTTGAAAACTGGTACGCCAACCAGCTTCATTATAAGAAAATAATTGGTGAAGCACCGGGAAAGAATTGGACATCCATCACAATGTCAATTCAGGAAACTGCCCGCTTACTTGGGATTGCTGAAGGAACCCTATATGACTTAATGAAGAAGAAACCGTTCAAAACCGTAAAGGTTGGGATGTATACCCGTATTTACATAGATAGCTTCGAGGATTGGTACAATTCGCAATCTCACTATAAGAAAGTTATCAAAAATGAGGAGGTGGCAGCATGTTTGAAGATCGCATCGCTGAATTAAATGGAGTTTCAAAAACTGCTCCGAATAAGAAAAGCTATACTGTTGCAGAAATTCGGCAAATTCTTGGAATAAGCCGCCCCACTGCATATAAGCTGATAAATCAGAATGTGTTTCAGAGTGTTCGATTGAATCGTGGCATCAGAATCGTAAAAAGCAGTTTTGATGCATGGCTCGAAACAAGAGAATAAGGAGGTGTTTTGCATGGCATCTATTGTTAAGAGAAAAAACCGCTATTCTGTGGTTTACAGCTATACGGATGAAAACGGTGTAAAGAGGCAAAAATGGGAAACCTTTGCCACTAATGCCGAAGCAAAAAAGCGCAAAGTGCAGGTTGAATTTGAACAGGAGACAGGTACTTTTATTACCCCTTCCGCTAAGACGGTCAGTGATCTTCTGGAAGAATACATGTCTATTTATGGTGTGAATACCTGGGCATTATCGACCTATGAAGCAAGGCGAAGCCTGATCTTCAATTATATTACTCCGCTGATTGGAGATATTAAACTGGAAGATCTGACACCGAGAACTATGGACAAATTCTATCAGAGCTTATTATCGGTCAAGGCAAAGGTGGTAAATAACCGCAGGCCGAACAATGAATATCTCACGCCTCATACGGTCAGAGAGATTCATAAGCTGCTCCGCAATGCCTTTAATCAGGCAGTAAAATGGGAACTGATGTCAAGGAATCCTGTTCTTAATGCTACCCTTCCAAAAGAAGAACATAAAGAGCGTGCAATCTGGACAGCAGAAACACTGTTCAAAGCATTGGAAGTTTGTGACGATGACAATCTGGCATTGGCACTGAATCTTGCTTTTTCCTGCTCATTGCGAATGGGTGAGCTTCTCGGACTGACCTGGGACTGTATCGACATTTCAGAGGACAGCATAAAAAATGGATGTGCCTACATCTTTGTCAACAAAGAGCTTCAGCGTGTTAATCGTAATGCGTTGGAACAGCTGGGTGAAAAAGGAGTTGTCTTTAAATTCCCGCCTGCGCTGGCAAGTACACACACAGCGCTGGTGCTGAAAGAACCGAAAACAAAAACCAGTATCCGAAAGATATTTCTTCCGAAAACAGTTGCCTATATGCTGGTAGAAAGAAAAAAAGAAATTGATGAGCTGATGGATCTGTTTGGAGATGAATACATCGACAATAACCTGGTCTTTTGCTCCAGCAATGGCCGTCCGATGGAAAGCCAGGTGATTAACCGTGCTTTCAATAAACTTATCAAAGATCACGACTTGCCGCCTGTCGTATTTCACAGTTTCAGACATTCAAGTATCACTTATAAGCTGAAACTCAACGGTGGCGATATGAAATCCGTACAGGGGGATTCCGGCCACGCACAGGTCAAGATGGTAGCCGATGTGTATTCTCATATCATAGACGAGGACAGACGTTTAAATGCGCAACGATTTGAGGAGCAGTTCTACCAGAGCAAATCAACCCCAGCAGTTGAAGAACCGGAGGAAACAACCGAACCTAAAGAAACACAGACTGAACAGGAGCTGCTTCAGAAACTTCTTGCCAATCCAGAAATGGCAGCCCTTTTGAAATCACTGGCGAAAACCATATGACACTGAGGAGCCGTTGCAAATGGATGAGTAATCATCTATGGAGCAATGGCTCCTTCCGCTATATCGTATTAAGATTGGAGTGATTGATTGAAAGATATTTTTACGGATATGCAGGCCCAAATAGGATGTCAGTATATATCTGACCTGACCTATCATAAGCGGGCCGTCTGGCTTGAGATGAAACGTCTTTGTCTGTCTGCCTATCCTAAAAAACAGTTAGAAGATTTTTCACGCTATGTATTCGATGTGCCTTATACCGTTATACAGGAAGCGTTGCAAAGAAAGGATATAATGAGCCATAAAAGAAAAGTGTGTGCAGATTGAAGTAATAAATCATTGAGCAAGCATCTGCACCCAAAGAAACACAAGAGGACAATCTAACATGGGTTGTCCTCTTTCTTTCAGACTATTATGTACATACTGTTCTTGAGAAGTTCCAGATCAGAAGAGCCGTCCTAACACCAGAAGGGACACACCCACACAACAGCGGCTTGTTTTTACCATTGAGCATTTTCCCAAACTCGAACTTCGTGCTAATCACCTGCAAATTGGAAGGTATAAAACACCTTAAAATTAGCAGAAACACCGAGGTACAGGATAACATTCTGATGCCGTGAAAAGCCAGTAAATACGGGGATTATTTAAACTTAGAAGGCAGCTGATTGACCTTTAGGAGTGCTTCTCCTAAGCGGAACGTAGTTGGTTCGAGTCCAATCAGGGACGCCATTTTAAAGGGTTTTAAGCACATTGACACCAAACTGTCGATGTGTTTTTTTACTTTCAAGAAGATTTATTCTTGTGGATATTTCACAAATATTTCTGGATGGAGTCAAACGCTTTTCGGTTGAATTGCTAAGAAAAATCGTATTTTGCTAACATGACTAGCCATGACAATCAAGGATTAGAAGTGAATCAAAAAGACGAATAGGCTTTATTATGAAAAAAGCTATTGATTTCTCAATAACTTTATCTTAATGCATCTATCAGCTGTTTCATCTATTTCGGACTATCCTTCAAAGCACTTACCAGTGCATCTACATCCACCTTATTTTTCTTATGATCGATTTCTTTTCCATTTCGTTAAAAGGAATCATCAAGTTTCTGTGTATTTACTTTTTTATCTTCATCAAAATATAACTAAATACAACTGTTATCATATCTGCCTCAGTATGCCAAATTCATATATTTATGAACTATAGCTCAAACTGTTAACGATGATACCGCACCTTTTACTTTCTTCTTATCATTCAAACAGTAATCAGAAAGTACACTATCATTGAATCGTACAGCCTTATGTTAGAGTGGAGTAAATTCTATATTATTTACTTTCAGCCAAATCAATCTCAATCGTATTTATCAGTTCTTCCAAGGAAGGCAAGTCATCCTTTAAATCTTGTGGTAAATAATCATTAACACTGTATTCGCTTACTCCCATTGGCTTTTCCATATCTCTTAATGTATATTCTGCAATGATGTTGTTTTTATGCCTACATAACAGTAAGCCAATTGTAGGTTTATCTGACTTTATTTTCAATGTCTCATCAACAGCGGTCAAATAAAAACTAAGTTGTCCTGCGTATTCAGGTTTGAATTGTCCAATCTTCAATTCTATGACAACATAGCATTTTATAGTAATATTATAAAACAATAAGTCTATGAAAAAATCCTCACCTGCTATTTCAAGATGATATTGATTTCCTATGAAAGCGAATCCTTTTCCAAGTTCGAGTAAAACTTTTGTAATATTGTTCATCAATGCAGTTTCTAAATCTTTTTCTTTAATATTTTCCTGCAAATCTAAAAAGTCAAAAACATAAGGATCTTTCATAGTTTCTAGAATCAATTCACTTTGTGATACCTCCAATCTATTTTGGAAATTTGAAATTTTTTTATTCTCAACCTGTCTCATATAAAGATTTGTATCAATCTGATGGGCTAAAATGTTTTTAGACCATCCATTTTCTATTGTCTTTTCAATATACCATAGCCTTTCTTCCTTTGATTTGACTCTTAATATTTCTAAATTATGTGACCATGGAATTTGTGCAGCCACCGTCTGCACAAATTCAACTTCCTGATATTCTCGATAGAATCTTACCATGCTTTTTAAATTCCTTGTTGAGAATCCCTTCGATGAGGGAAATTCTCTTCTTATATCTTTTGATAAATTATCAACAAACTTATTTCCCCATTCACTATTAGCGTCTATGATTTTCCCAATATTCCAGTATAAATATATCATTTCCCTATTAGCATTCAATAAAGCTTTATGCTGTGCCATCCGTATTTGCTCTTTAATATTTTCAAAAACACTAACATAATTTTTATCTAGTATCATATCTTTATTTCCTCCACTAATTACAATTTATCTAGTAAACCAAAGTACCAATTTTTTTGTTAACTTGTTTATCACTCATAGCCCCACGTTGAGTAGTTATTTCCTTTTTGGGTCAACCAAATTATCTCATCTTTTATTAGCGCATTTATCGACATTTTATCGTTAGAGATTTTATAAATTAAAAACTGAAATTGATTTTTCATTGAATGCTCCTCCTTTTGAATTACTGCAGAAGCTAATAGCCCAAATACTCTTTCATCACTTCTAATATAATACTTGTAGTCATCTCGTAAATTTTGCTACGAATTTGTATACATATTGTATCATCAAATCGACTATAACAAAAGAATATATAAACTCTACAGATTAAATTTTTTCAATACCAGTACCATTGATGACTAATTGTATCGTATCCGTCATAGATAAAGGATATTTGCTTCTATCAAAACATCCTTTTGGCGCATGACCCTGATGGTCAAAATCTAACACTGATATCTTTTCACCATACAACGCAAGACAAGAACTCATACTGACAGCTGTCATCGTTTTGCCACTCCTTTCTATAAGCCGATCTTTTGCCGGCTATGTAAATGAAAAAAGGACTTCCAAATGAAAAGGAAATCCATAAGTATGGTACTATGTTTTATAAAAATCATCGGTCATAAAAAAAAGACCATAGATCCAGTTTGCTAACATGACATCTTAAAATCAGGCAATATCGCAAGGAACAGGTGGTACAAAAAAAGTGCTGGCCATCTTCAAAAAAGCCTTTATCCATGGATTTTTTGAAGATCACAGGAGAAAAGAGGAGACCTGCCAAAAAGCGAAAAAAAGACCTCCAAAGCGTAACGTAGTTGGTTCGAGTCCTATCAGGGACGCCATTTTAAAGGGTTTAAAGCACATTGACACCAAACTGTCGATGTGTTTTTTTTACTTTCAAGAAGATTTAATCTTGTGGAAATTTCACAAATATTTCTGGATGGAGTCAAACGCTTTTCGGTTGAATTGCTAAGAAAATTCGTATTTTGCTAACATGACTAGATAAGACAATCAGAGATTGTATTGATAGACCAGGATAAGTAGGTCGGTGCATTCTTTTTTCTTACTCTCCAACTCATGTAAGTTCACATTTTCTAATCAATTCATACGGATTTCATAAAGTCTTCCGTCAACTGTAGCAGATAATTTCATACTTGAAATCCATCATCCGATAGCTGCTATCGACGCCATAATAATGTTATAAATCAAATTCATGTTCAATATCTTCTTTCATCAAGAGTTCCTCGGCTGCCCACATTTTTTCTGCTAAAAATTATTCATGATTCCTTTTCCATCTATTGTATACAGCTTTCTTTCACCTCCTTCAACGAAAGACCATCGCTTTAATTATCAGCATATTGAATGATAAAAAGAAACTTCAAATACCATCGCCATATACCGCAATCGTATCGAAGTCTCCTTCTTTTCTTTATGACAGCTGTCGGACCTATATCATATCCGAACGCTCATTCATTTGCTTCTTCAGAAATAGAAAACTCTTTATTTCTTCTATTTCGCCTTCTGCAAATAAATCATACCCAGGAAAGTCGTCCCCTGCAAAGAAGCATCCCCTGTTTTCTGCATGACCTCCTGTGCAATCTGCTTGAACGCTTCATCCTCCAGACTATAATCTGTACGAAGCAGCGTCGAACCGTCTTTCTCCAGCTCACTGCTCAGCTTTTCCACAACTTCATCCTTGTTGTCGAAGAAACGCTTCTTTAAATGGTAATACTCCTTATCCTCCACATCAGCCTTATAAGCAGAAATTTCACTATCCATCATATACAGCTTATCCTCACTCAAGGTACCTCTGGCGACTTTGTCAGGAAGATTGAACAGAGCGTTACGCATAACCTCATTGTCATTATTCGTGCTGTCAATTGTCAGCCACTGTCCATCGATATTCACGCGATTCCACGCATGTGGGACATTTCCGTTAAGATATCCGGTAACCACAATGGAATCCAGACCAGCCTCATCCGCAAGCAGCTTGAAGCTGGCTGCATAGCTGGCACATACTCCCTTTTTCTTCAACAGAATACCATAGGCATTAAAGGAATCATGAAAGCTTTCATCCACGTATTTGAAGTCGTTTTTCTCTGCATTTTCCAGAGCTGCATTATCATACTCCGCGCTCATGCACAGATAATCATTGATTGCAATTTCTTTCTCCAGATTGCTCATCCCATCCTTGATGATTTCCTTCGCGACCTTCTTTACCTCTGCCTGAATCGCCTCCTGCTTCTCTTTTATTTCCTCCCGTGTCATATCGTATTGAATCAGCAAATCATTCGTATTCGTATCAAGCGATATGGAGCGCACCCCCAGGATGAGCGGATTCTGATAAACTGCCTCATTCCATGCATCCACCAGATAATTGCGGTCACTGCTTTCCCTGAAGTCATTCAAAGAAACACGGGTATTTCCATTCAGCATGTTCACTGCGAGATATTCTCCCAGTGCACTGTTGGCGTACACATGCTCACTGATTGACGCATCCAGCTTAGCATCCTTTTCCATATCATCTGCGGCTTTGGCATCCTGCATATTGCTTTCTGATTTCAATGAGCCCCCCTTGCTGTGCAGGGAATCCTGACGATCCTTCAGCTTCTTCAGCTCCTGCGAATAGGTTTTTTTATTCACATAGAAAATTCTCGCCATGTCCTGAAAGGCTGTTCCATCAATGGTATACGGAATATCCAGATAATCGATTTTCTTTGTACCAGTGATATTACCTTCATCATCTGTGATTCCAAAGCTGCCGTTTTTCAGCTCAGCCTTATCGATATCATATGTTATCAGCCGCTGTGACAGCTTACCGTCACACATGACAATCCAGCGATAGGATGGCAGCAATCCAACCTCCCTATCAGCGTATTTGGAAACCTTATCCGACTTATTTTTCGCCAGTGCCTCCCGATACGGCAGCAACGAGGCGATATCGTTCCCGTTGAAGGTCTCGGAAATACGTGAGGTTCCCTTGTCATTCATCGCAATCACACCCCATACCTTGGTCGTAGTCTTCAATTCTGCTTTCTTTGCATCACCGGCTGTGACATCATCCTCAGAGCTGAACAGCTTCGTCATATTGAAATCCTTGTTAACCAGCAGGCCATCCCTGTCATTTTCTGCCTTCCATTCGGTTTTATTTGTAATGAGCTTCTCGCTCAGCTGTGTATCAGTGAAATTGTTCTTCATATCATAGTTGTAATAGAACACCATGTATTGATCCGCCCCCGCAACAGCATCCCAACGCAGCTGCGGAGTCCCATCATCACTGACAGAAAATTCCACATTCGGAGTCGCAAGCTCTGTCTTCACTGAAAAAATGGTGACCTCCGGCTTTTTCAGCATTTCCCCTGTCTTCAAATCCATATACTGCACCATATAATATTGCCGGGCATTGCCCCAATCCCTGCTTTCTCCTCTTTCATACCGATTTTTCACAGAGGAGGTGGCGGTATCCGTAACGTAGAACTTCGGACGCTTTGGCGGATGGATTTGAATTGTATTGGATTCCTTATCAAATTCATAAACCGGATTCACCCTATCCTTAAAATCTGCATCCGCATACACATTTACAATCTGTGTAAAGTTTTTAATGTCGGGGTGATCCTTGATGTATTGTTCAAGATCAAACTCCAGCTTCTTTTCAAACACGTGATCTCTGGAAAGGTTAAACATCGGATCCGCATAGCTGACCTTTTCCTCTTCCTTATACTTCTGTTTGATATTGCTGGCCAGTCTGCTGTTATCCGCAAGGCCTGCCGGCTCCTTTTCCTTGCCGCTGCAGCCGCTGACAAGCAGTAACGCTGCTGCCAGAACTATCAGCATGGATGATTTTACAGCATGTTTCATTCCCATTACCTCTCTTTCCTTTTCACCTTATATACCTCTATATCCTCCAAAAGGTTGCATTTTTTTAATTTTTTTAAATTTACGTTTTTACAAGCTTCAGCTTTCATAGCACCAAGACCTTTCAAGCCTTATCGAATACAACAGAATCTGGCTATTCCCAAACACATCAAACTTTTTATATGCAATACGTTTCCATACGCTTTTGAATACAGAGCATAAAAGCAAAAATTCACCTAGAGACCCTCTTTGCATTCGAGCAGGAAATGAAAGACACAATCAATAGCAGCACTTCTCCTATCTTTATCCTTCATTACTCATCACAGCTCCTCACAAGTAAGCCCGGAAATTCCTTTATCCTGGCATGTGATAGCTGATGGTAGCTTTTGGCTTATTTCCAACGGATGCAACGTTTCCCATGTCCGATCCTCTTTATTTTGTTAAATTGTACAGAATCGTTATAAATTCCTTCTGTGATATACCGCTGCTTTGCAGCGTATATATGACTCCATGCTTGGAATATTGCGCCAGATACTGCCGGCTTCTGTCCGTAACTCCGCTTTTTTGCATAGCAGTATACAGACCGATTCCATTGAGCTGTGAATTCTGTCTTTCAACAATCGCTCCTGTCCCCTGCTCCACTTGAAGCCGGACAAACGCCTGTTCCTTTTCATAGCTCAGCTCGGCAAACAGCTCCGCTTTCCCATCCTTTCCCTTTGCCTGCACAGCCTCTTCCTTTGCTTTTGTAAACCCCCTTGGTAGTGGTGATATACCCACCTTCGTTGAGAGCAGCTCCTCCAGCGTATGCCATGAAATCGGTGTTCGCTTTCCCTCTATGCTGCCGGTCTGCACCTGCAAATTACTGATTTTCTCTGTTTTATCAAAGGTTAAAACACCTTCCTCGAGCTCTACATAGGAAAATTCACTATCTTCCTGCAAGGCACTTATAAACACCGGCCCGCTATCCTTTTTCAGCTGCACTGCAGTGAACACGGAAATGCCGCAGATCACCAGAAGCACACACAAGACAGCGGCTTTTTTCCATAGCAGTATGCCATGTGGCTGTCCTGCGCTCTGCATCCGTTCAAGCGTCTGATTCCATACATCCTCCGGAATTTCCACATGATCCATAATGCTCTTATATTCATTGTTCTTCTGTGTCATCACGCAGCACTCCTTTCAGCATTTCTCTTCCCCGCTTCAGCTGGGATTTAACCGTTGATTCATTACGTTTTAAATATTGTGCAATCTGTGCAACGGAATACTGTTCGTAATAAAACAGATGGATCACGGTACGGTATTTCAGCGGAAGCTTTAATACCGCATAGTACAGCTCACTGTTTTGTTCCTCCTCGAAGGGGATATCCACTACAAGCTCCTCCGTCTTCCTGTACCATGAGCTCATAAAAAACTTTTTACTGCAATTGATTGTGACACGCAGCAGCCATGCCTTCAAATGCTCTTCACTGGCAAACGGCTTTTTGTTCTTCATAAGCCGCAGGAATACCTCCTGAAAGACATCCTGCGCATCACTGCGATTGCGCGTCTGCGAAAGAGCAAGCTTATATACCATCAATCCATAGGTTTCCAAGACAGTCTCCGCATCACCTGTTTCTATAGAAATACCCAAGCTGTTCCCTCCATCCTTAATACCATACGACAACCGGAAAGGTTGCATGCTTTTATAAAGTATAACAAAAAACCAGACGGGAAACAATTCCATCTGAAGTACGGATCAAGTAAAAAAGTGATGGGAGTAAACGCATTCACATGTATCTTAAACACAGCTCAATAAGAATACATTAAATAAGGAATAGAAGCACATTTGTAGTATCAATATTGCATAATCTTCATTTATGTAATTGTATCTTGCCTTATCAAATTTCAAGTTTCTATCATAATTTAATATAGAGAACCTCATAAGCCTTGAACTCTATCTGAAAGCTGCATAAAGTCTTAAAATCCCCTGCATTTTTCTCTGTATCGGAATTGATAATGAACAGGCTTCTTTCATCACGCTCAATTTACATCGATCAGACATAAAAAAGGTCCATCAGATACTGCCGCCACGCAGCATATTAATGGACACCAGTTGATTCACGATTCCTTACAATACCATTTGCAGATCAAGGAATCGATCATGGAAGGTACGCTTTTCCACAGGTCTTGAAAAATAAAAGCCCTGTATATTATCTGCCTGGATATCCCGTACAACCTTCAATACAAACCCGTATGCCGACACTGTGGCACAGCTGAATTACAGCATTGATAAAGCTTTGATGAAAAGAATTTTCATGAATCGATGAAATAAACAGCCGATCAATTTTAACGATATCCGCCGGCATCTGCGACAGCATGCCCAGGGAGGAATAGCCGGTACCAAAATCATCGATCGCGATGCGAATCCCCATTTCCCGCAGCTGCTGGAAGGAGCGCTTCAGCGCATCCATCTCGGTTACAAAGCAGCTCTCCGTCAGCTCAATGACGATATGCTTTGCAGATAAATCCGCCTGCTTCAGGGTCCTGCGGATAAAGGGCAGAAGATCCTCATTCAGCATCTGTATATAGGAAAAGTTCACGTTCATCACAAAACCCGGATTTTCCTTCACCCACTCCTTACACGTATGAACGGCCTCCTGAAACACCCATTTCCCTGCCTGATGAATCAGACCGGCAGATTCCAGAATGGGAATAAACTCATCCGGGCGAACATTTCCATATTCACTGCTGGACCAGCGCAGCAAAGCCTCTGCCCCCTCCACCTTCATACTGGAAGCATTGATCAGGGGCTGATATACGAGGTAGAAATCCTGCATACCCCGCAAAACACTGCTCTGCAACTGATTCGCAATGGATAAGCGGCGGCGTTTAATCTGTACTAGCTCATGTGAAAACTGTGTACACTGATTCTTTCCGCGGTATTTACTGGCTTCCAGAGCATTATCCGCATACTTGATTAAATCCAGGAAATTGTCGCCATCCTCCCAGAACATCGCAATTCCACCCGACACTGTACAGAAATAGCCGATATCATCAATAAAGTGCCGTCTGTTGCAGTATGCGTGGATGATTTTATATAACTCCCGCACCTGCTTGCGCGTTGCCTGTTCATATACGATGGCAAATTCATCTCCGTCAAATCGATACATGCGTGCCGACGCGGGAAGAAGACGCTGCATCGTCTGGGAAAACTGACGCAGGACAGCATCCCCGAAAATATGATCGTTCAATTCATTGATATGGGAAAAATCATCAAGACCAAGCAGGAGGATCCCGCCGTTTCTCTTATGCTCCAGCAGCTGTGTTACAGAATTTTCACAGGCTGTCTGGGTAAACAGTCCGGTGATGGAATCTATTTTTCCCTTATTCTCCAGATTGGATACGATTCCGGCGAAAAAAATCGGCTCTCCTCGGTCATTGCGTTTTAAAAGTCCTCTGCAGATAACCCAGATATATTCATGCTTACGATTGCGCACCTGATATTCCACATTATGCTCATCAGTTTCTCCGTTCAGCATAGCCGTAATGGAATCATCAAATCGCTGTCTGTCACGTTCATGAACCAGATCCCCCCACAACGGAATCAATCCAGGGACAATGAGATCGGGAAGGTCAAAATCCTGCAGCATATTTTCAGAAATTAAAGCACGATCCTCCTGCATGTTCACAAGGTAAATATAATCATCCGTACTATTGACTATGGTATCATACAGCATCCATGGATCCAGCTGAAACTCAGCCAGAATCTCCTTACCGCTTTTCATACAACAACCCCGTTTCTGATTTCAGGCTTCTTTAAAATGGCAGAATGCAGCATCAAAATCCCTGTATTTTTGAGAAGCTCTTTCTTCCTATATCATACCACATCTGCATGAAAAAAATTGCATCATTTTCCTAAATGAATGGTTTTTTAGACTGTATGGAAACTTCATCAAAAAAATATATCACACCAGCATCACACATACTGAAATAATAAATGCTTTTATGTACATCTTTTCAAGGGCACCTTCTACAACGGCTGCTTCTGTTTGATATTCCAGCAGTGATTCAATGGTCCACTGCCCTGTCCCAGATCAAGACCATCGCGTAATGCACCGCTGATAAAAGCCTTGGCTCTTTCCACTGCACTGATCATATCATATCCCAGTGCCAGATTGCCGGCAATGGCGCTGGACAGCGTACAGCCGGTTCCATGGGTGTTTGGATTATCGATTTTTTCACTGGAGAGCCAGTGAGCCTCATCCTTATGTACCAGCAAATCATCGGCACGGTTCATGGAATGCCCGCCCTTTATCAGAATGTATCCGTCATAGTCCTGCGCAATCATGGCAGCAGCCTTCCTCATATCCTGATGATTGCATATCCGTATACCGCTTAAAGCCTCAGCCTCCGGAAGATTCGGTGTTATGATATCGGCAAGAGGAAGCAGCTTTGTTTGCAACAGCTCCAGCGCTGTATCCTCCAGCAGACGGGAGCCGCTGGTGCTGACCATAACCGGATCAACGACAATGCGCTCCACTGCATACTGCTTCAGCTTTTCCACAATGACGGCAATCAGCTCCGGTTGGGAAACCATGCCGATTTTTACCGCATCCGGACGGATATCCGTAAAGACACAGTCAAATTGTTCCTTTAAAAACTTCGGTGTTACATTCATGATCGAAGTCACACCGGTTGTATTCTGTGCAACCAGGGCTGTCAGGATACTCATACCGTATACCTCATGTGCCATAAAGGTTTTTAAATCAGCCTGTGCACCGGCTCCCCCTGTAGGGTCAGTGCCGGCAATTGTTACAACAGTTTTCATGTTCATTCTCCTTTCAAATCATCCAGCGACAGGAAGGCAGCATCGGCCTGCATGCAGATTTCTTTCCAGTGCGCTTTACTGGCTGCATCATATACCGCTGTCACGTGAAAGCCATGCGTCTTCAATGTCTGAACGGCATGCAGAGCATCCTCTACAAACATCGTTTCTGCCTTATCCGTATGCAGCATGGCAGGCATAAGCTCAAACAGACGTCCGTCCTGCTTATCATAGGGGAGCTCCTCACAGCTTGCGACAAAGTTCATATATTCCAGCAGACCGTTTCGTTTCAGGACCTCTTCCGCGCAAACCCGTTCACATGCCGTCAAAACGCCTATACGCATCCCCTGTGTATGCAGTCTTTCCAGACAGGCCCCGGCCCCCTTCTTGGCAGCAACCTCCTGCCTGTAGCGTCGCCGTACGATTGCATAAACCTCAGTACGCATCTGTGCCAGGGAATCCTGTATCACATACTTCTCCTTCAGATACCGGATAGCATCTGTCATCGTCATCAGCTGCAGCTCTTTACTGAGATTTTCCTCTGCTTTGATACCCTTTGTCTGAAGATAGACCGCTGCCAGATCCTCCCAAACCCACATGGAGTCCACCAGCGTGCCATCCAGATCAAATATGTACCCCTTCATATGCTGCGCCTCCTTTTATAATGAAAAAAGGGCTATGCCATGTATGCATAACCCGCGTTATATCTGCAGTCCCTACGTTGGCATTATCCAAATCAGGTAATCGGTCGAAGTTCACAACTTCCTCTCAGCCTGTCTACAAGCTCCCTTATTTCCACGCTCATCATACCATTTCCATATATTTTCGTCAACAGGCATCCGCGTTTGAAGACAAGGTTTTTTCTAAACGCTGGCTGACAGATGAGGATTCTGCAAGGCCGGTAAGAAGGGAAGCAGACACACCCCGATGCCATCGGATGGTATCCAGCTGCACATTTGTCCCTTCCATCTTTTTATCGGGAACAGTTACGTTTCTTCTTCAGCTGTGATACAATACATTACAGAGGTGATAACATGGATTTAGAAGCATTTTTTCATGAGTATAAAGAAAAAAAGAATGCCTATCAGATGGCACTGAGCACAATGTATTATGACCAGGCCACGATTGCTCCGAAAAACGGCATTCCCTACCGCAACCGCATGACGGCGATCCTGTCGGGAGAAGCCTTCGATCAAATGGCGGACAAGGAAAGTATCCAAAGGATCGAAGAGCTGGCAAGGCAGGAGAATGTAAGTGCAGAGCGTAAGAAAGAGCTGCAGCTGCTGTTGCGCGAGCTGAATGAGCTGCGTGTACTGCCAAGAGAGGTGTACGTGGAGTATCGCAGAACCATCGCAGACAGTGAGGCCGCATGGCATGAGGCAAAGGAACAGGATGATTATCAGCTGTTTAAGCCGCATCTGATCAGCGTCATAGAAAAGCAGAAGGAGATTCTGTCCTATGTCACAGATAAGAAAAGCGATTATGATTTTATGCTGGACAGCTATCAGATCAACACCGATATTGCATATTATGACCGCTTCTTCGATGCCATTCGAAAGGAACTGCTTCCGTTTCTGCAAAAGCTCCTGAAGGAGGGAACACCGATTGACGATTCCCTGCTGTTTACAGCCTTTGATATCAAGGAACAGGAGGCCTTTATGCAGGAGCTCATGGACTATATGAAGGTTAATGACAGGGAATGCTATATGACAACAACGGAGCATCCGTTCACGGACTTCTTCTCAGCGCATGAGGCACGCATTACCACGCATTATCATGAACTCAATGTGATGTCTGCGATTTTCTCAACCATTCACGAATACGGGCATGCACTATACGGCCTGCAGGTAAAGGAAGCATATGAGGGAACCTCCCTGTTCAGCGGAATTGGTACAGCCATGCATGAATCACAGTCACGTTTTATGGAAAATCACATCGGAAGAAACCGTGCATTCTGGGAAGTGAATTATCCAAAGCTCCAACAGCATTTTCCAAAGCAGCTACAGGATGTTTCTCTGGATGATTTCATGCGGATGATCAATGTATCACGACCTTCCTTTATTCGTACGGAAGCGGATGAGCTGACCTACCCGATCCATATTCTGATCCGCTATGAGCTGGAGAAGGAAATCTTCAACGGCACTGCAGATTATGACAATCTGGATACGATGTGGAACGATAAATATGAGGAATATCTGGGAATCCGTCCAGAGCATGACCGGGACGGTATTTTACAGGATATGCACTGGGGCGGTGCTCTGCTGGGCTATTTCCCTACTTATGCGCTGGGTAGCGCATTTGCGGCTCAGTTCTATCATCAGATGGAACAGGATATGGATGTGGAGGAAGCACTGCGCAGCGGTGCCTTTGAAAAAATCAGCGGCTGGCTGAAGGAGAATATTCATCAGTACGGTGCCTTCAAGGATGCGGATGAGCTGATGATGGATGTATGCGGGGAGTCCTTTGATCCGAAGTATTACATCGAATATCTCAAGAACAAATACGCACAATTGTATCAGATATCTGCCGATTAAACGAAGATATTGAATAAAATATAAAAAAAGCGAAAGGCTGCGAGAAATGCGGTTCTTACTCGATTGTGGTTAAATTCAAAAAAGGAGAATTCAATACTATTGTAATTTCAATAGAATTTGAATTCTTCCTTTTTCAAATACCCTAACGTAAGAAAGAACTAGAAATGCTAATGCTATCGTTTTTTATTTTATCATCATATTTCTGCTTTTTTCGGTATGTTCATTCTGAAATAAACATACGAATTTAAGTATTTGTGGATTGTTTTCTATTATATATTATCTTACAGAAGATCACACCTATGAATCACCTGTCTGTCCTTCCTCACAGCCAGCATACAACGCAACTAAATCCATACATCTTCTTTTTTTCTTACAGGCTGATTATTCCTCTTCTGCTTTCCGATAATCTTCAATCAGCTTTTTGAACCAGTAATAGCTCTTTTTCGGATATCGCCTGTTGTGATCATCAAAATCCACCCGTACAAGCCCGTAACGCTTTTCATAACCGTTAACCCAGCTGTATAAATCCATCGTAGACCAGGCATAGTACCCCCTTACATTGCAGCCGTCTTCCATCGCTTTCAACATATAGTCAATATATCCCTGCATCATTTCGATACGCTCATCATCCTCCACATAGCCTTCATCGTTTGGTTTTTCATAACAGCCATGACCATTCTCTGTGATATACACAGGAATATCCCCATAGCGTTCTTTAATTTCCATCAATGTGTTATACATGCACTTCGGATAGATTTCCCTTCCCCATAGATTCCGTTTTGTATTTGGATCGATCGCTGTTTCATACCAGTCCCTGATACGGATTCCCTCTTTTGCATTGGAGCCTGCCCCCTTATTGTTATGGAAGACCTCCGTTTCCCCTGCTGAGTAGTCCGTAATATAAAAGCGATTGTATACGTTCAACCCAAGGAAATCCACTTTCCCCTGTAGGAATACCAGCATATCCTCAAACTTAATATAGCTGGTATCGATTCCATACTCCCGCAACAAAGAAATCAGTGCGCCCGGAAATTCTCCCTTGCATGCGGTGTCTAATATGATACGGTTATAAAACAGATCCGCAATCATATGAACACGTTCTTTTTCCTTCGTATCCGGTGCTACCTCCACATTACTGGAATCATGCACAATACCGATTGACCCGTTCAGCTTCAGCGAATGGTAGATTGCCACTGCTTTCGCACTGGCGACTGCTTCATGATAGACCGTCGTAAAATAGCGGTTAAAATCATGACGGTGATTGGGAGGATAATTCCCTACCATATGACTGCAATATGCATAGTATTTCGGCTCGTTAATCGTGACCCACAGCTTTACACGGTCACCAAAGGCGGTAAAGCAGACCCTTGCATATTCTGCAAACGCATCTACGATGGCACGATTTTCCCAGCCGCCTTCCTTTGCAATTGCTTCCGGTAAATCATAATGAAACAAGGTCACATTCGGCTCCACACCCTGTTTCAGACAGTAGTCAATAACCCTGTTATAGAAATCTATCCCCCCCTGATTTACAGCACCTCTTCCATTCGGAAGGATTCTTGCCCAGGAGATGGAAAACCGGTATGTATTCTGTCCTCCTGCCTTCAGCATATCAATATCTTCCTTATAGTGATGGTAAAAATCACAGGATACATCCCCTGTAGCACCATTGATATTCAACGGGTTACCATGGGAAAATACATCCCATTCCCCTAAGCCTTTTCCATCCGCATCCCATGCTCCCTCACATTGATACGCTGCTGTGGCACTGCCCCATAAAAATTTTTGTTTTTCTATATTTTGCATAGTAGCCTCCATTCCTGCATCTTAGATGCATCATTTTACTCGTTTATGTCACGTTTTCTTGATATTGGTATTTCCTATTTACTTTTCGATGATATACCGATGTTTTCGCTGCGAAAGGAAACGTATATTTCATTGATTTCCCCAACAGGAGCATACATACCCATGTTCCTTCTCTAACTGTCGTGAAATCCAGATGGAAGCATAGAATCATAAACAGACTCAGCAGCATGAAAACAATGTCTATTCTGGTTCGAAATATACAAAATTCCATCCGCAGCCGTCTGGATATGACCATAGCCAGTTCCTCAAATGGATTTTTAACAAGATCGGCATGAAATAATACAGCCACACCATAGGAACCGAAGAGTATACCTGAAAAGATACACAGCCATTTTCCGATATAGGTTTTCGGATACCAGTCACAGAGTCCGGGCACATCATAACAGATCAGATTCACAATTTTTCCCTGCAGCAGTGCCAGAGGTATTTGAAGGTACTGTATGTTTGCAAACTGCTTTTTCAGGATAACAATCTGTGCTCCTGTGCAGGATATGAAGAATATAATCAGTACTGTTCCACTCTTGATACCGGTAATGGCAGTTAGATTCTGTGTAAAAGCTGTTATTGCAGTCTGTCCCAACTGTGATTTCATCATGCAGGATAACCCGATTGCTGTTATCAGAATACCCAGCAGCATTTCAATAAGACGCAAATACAGATAGGGTTGTTTTTCTGCTTTCTTTTTCATTCTGCATACATTTCCATAAAACGTGCCCAACCGTCCTCATCACATGGATAGTCTGTGATGATATCTGCTATCGCCTTTGTATCATCGCTGCCGTTTTTCAAACACACACCTACACCACTTGGTTCCAGCATTGTATGATCATTTGTCGTATCTCCAAACGCCATAACTTCAGCTGTAGATATCTGATGTTTTTCACAGAATTTTTTCAAATCGTATGCTTTGGAAACCCTGCGATGAGAAAGTGATAATCCTTAGAAGGATGAGCAGTAAGATATGCTTCAATTTGCGGCATATCTTCCTCGTTTACCCGGAACATGATTTTGGCATTTTCTTCCTGATAAAACACCTTCATATCCATAACTTCAATTACTTCCATTTCTGCTGATGTAGCCGATTATTTCACAACCTCATCCATCTCTTTGCAATATATGCAATCATTACGATAGATAACGGGATTACAAGTGAAAACGGACATTTTTTCTATGATTTCCCGAATCCATTCCTTTTTCAGTTTATAGTATGTTTCTTCCTCTTTCGTAAGATTGTCCCAAAGCGTTGATCCATTCATACAGATCAGCATATCAACATCTTCCAATCCCCAGCGGTGCAGCAATCTTCGCACTTCTGCAAGAGAGCGTCCGGATGCCAAACCAAATACGATGTGTCGTTTACGTAGTTTTCTGATAACTTCTTTTGCTTTTTTTGTCAACGCATGATGTTTTACAACAAGGGTATTATCAATATCACATACCACCATCCGCAGCTTTTCCGGTTTCATGATCTTGCTTTCGATGTAAGAAGACGTTCTTCATACACTGGCAAGCGCCATCTCTTTCTTCAACAGATACGGTCTGAGATATGCCGTTGCCATGCTTGTTGGTAACACATCCTCCTGAATACGGATTCCCAGCACTTCCTGCATATATGCTCTGCGCTTCACGATGCGTTCCCACACAGCCGGATATTCCTTTGCGATTGCCTTCCGCAACTGCTCATCTGCTAGTAAAATTCCACTTTCACAGCTGACTCCCCCATAACCGTTTACACTTGGAATGATATCAATCTGAAACAGCATGCCGCTTTGTAATGTTTCCTCAGACTGCGGATAGATCGGTGAGGACATCCATTCCTCATCAGCGCACAGGTGCCCCGGATTCAGTGTCCAGCCATACTCCTCCTTTGGCAATACAGTCTCAACTGCCTCATACAAATCGTTTCCGTTTATCCCGATTTTAATGGTTTCCAGCCAGGTTTTTACTGCCTGAAAATAAGGAATCGCGACTGCCTTTAGATAATCCTGTTCCTTCTCAGGCAGCTGCTCAGCACATTCCACTGCATAGCCTGCACGACTCTGCAATCCTCCCTTAAATCCTGTGGTGATGGAAATTTTATCACCGCACTGAATTTGTTTATTTCCCGGATACAGATTGGCTTTTTCAAAACGGGCTCCTGTAGCCATGATGGTCACAACACTGTGACGCTGTCCGTCAGCTGCAAGTGTTTCTGCCATTTCCATTTCCGTTTTACCGACCTTTAGGCGATCCATGGTCTTCAGTATGCAGTTTCCTGCCAATGCTGCCCCGTATTCATAGTGTGCAAACTCATTCGCATTGTTGGTTGTACGAACACCGTTTTCTCCAATGAGGAGATACGCTGCATTGGTAAACTGTGCTTTCCCGCAAACCGTCTTAAGTGCCTCAACAAGAAAATACGGCAAATCAAACAGCAGATGATTATCCTCCACATGGCTGGTAAAATTCTTCCATCCGATCAATCCGATTTTTTCTGCATCTTCCAACTCGCAGGATGCCAGTATTTGCGCAACACTTTTCTCTGTCTGCATCGGCTGATTCGGCAGGGAGAAATGCGGCATATGAATAGGTACTGCTTCGATTCTGGCTTTTCCCGCCTTGTTTAAATTCTCATTTCCCAGTACCATAAATGCCTTACCATTTGCATGAAGAATAAGCAATGCTTCCTCAAAGCGCGGTAGAAAACCGCACAGATATTCAAAATTACTGCCATGCTCCAGATCTGCATATACGACTACTGCATCAAAGCCGTCCTTCTGCATGTTTTCAAGCAGACGTGCTTTCCGATTTTGCATTGTTTCATCGCTCAGCATGACAGGGATAAGCCCCTCCTCCGGTTTCGGTGCCTCTACTTCTTTTAACTTAATCATACATTCCTTCCTTTCTCATACCGTATTTCCAGTTTATCATTTCTGTTGAGCATGTGCTACATATCGTCCAGTGGATACATCGGACGCATAATCAGCTTGAACGGTATCCGCTTTGTATCCTGCAAGGTTGCCCCATCCGTCAAGGACATGATGCACAGCTTTCCTTTTTCCTTCATTTCCGGATGGATGTATCCCTGCTTAACAACGATGACATCATAATCATCCCAGTCGATACCGCATGCGTCCATCTGGTGCTTTTCCACAAAGGAATGATTATTATCCGTAACAACGATCGTTATCGGCTTATCCTTTACCGATACGCTAACCAGACCTCCGTAATCTCCTTCTTCCCCATACATATGCGTTCCTTCCTGCCGTCCCTTCGCAAGTATCGTAACATCCAGCTCCACCGCAGCTGTACACTCATCCATATTCATACCGAGGCGTAAATGAACCTGCTCCTGCACATCATGTGCTTCCAGCAGCTGATAGGCTGCGGGATCATTGATTGCGGCAAACAAAAAGCGTTTTGTCAGATGTTCACAAGCTAACACCTGCCGTAATATAAATGTGTTAGCCCCCATCGCCCCGGAGGTCACATTATCCCCGGAATCCGTGAGAAACACCGGCTTTCCTGAAAAATCAAGAGCCGCCTGCAATGCTTCCTGCGGTTCTCTGGTAAGACCCGTGTAATGAAATTCATGGCGCTTACCCCAGACATAGTTCATCAGCTGATCTGCTGCTTCTTCAGCATATTGCTGAAAGTCCTGTGCGCTTGGCACCACGACAATCCCACAGCCTGCTTCCGGGGCATCATGACGCAGATATCCGACATGCCACGAACAGCTCAGTATCCGCTCATCCTTTTCCAGTTCATTCATAAACTGATTGATGGAACGTACCGGTTCATCCGCAGAAACACTCTGTTCTCCTCCCAGTATCAATGGAAGCTTGCGGTATACAGGACGCATATTCATCCGATCGCGGATTTCCTGAACGAGTGCACGGCATACAAATTGTACAGTTTCCGGAATATCGGTATGCGGTGCCTCCCGAAAGCTGCGAAGAATGGTAGCATTCTCCACATATTCCTTTGTCAGATTTCCATGCGGATCACAGGATATCGCAATTGGCAGATAGGGACCGGTAATCCTGCGAATACAGCGCAGCAAGTGATGCTCGCCCGAACCGATATCCTCTACAAAGCTTGCGCCGTGCAGGTGAAGATAGATACCGTCCAAATCCTTTACATGTTCTTTCACAGCCTGTAGAATGCGCTGCTCAATATACATAAAACAAGATGTTTTCATCACTCCGCTGCATCCGGCATCCGCACAGATTACCGGAATGAGATCTATATCCTCTGCATCAAACACATTGCCAAGCTGCATGTGTGACAGTGCTTCCTTTCCATAAGACAACGCCACATTCTCCATGTCACATTTCATCGGTACATGGGCATTTGCCTCCAATACAAATTTAGCTGCTAAAATTTTCATCTGCTTCCTCCTCCTGTCATATAATCCGTATATACGTTTGGTATGCTTCAGATATCATCGATTGGAAACATAGGGCGCATGATACGTTTAAATGGCAGACGTGCAGTATCCTGAAGAGTTGCCCCTTCGGTCAGTGACATGACACAAAGCTTCCCCTTTGCTTTGAAATCGGGAAAAATATACCCCTGCTTTACGACGATAACATCATACGCATCGACATCAATGCCTACACTGACAAACTGATGCAGCTCACAAACTGCCCAACCGGTATCCGCAACCATGATATCGATCGAAGTTCCCTTTACATGAACATTGACACAGTGTCCGAAAACAGAGGTATGATCATGCATCATAAAGCCTGTCAGCTTTCCACTGCTTTTCACAACAGCATCCAGCTCCACAGCACTGCTCAGCTCATCAAAGCCTACACCCAGAGTAAAGGAAAGCTCCTCCCCTGTTTTACATGCGGACAGTGTCTGGTATGCGGCAGGATCGCATATGGTCGCAAATAAAAATTTTTTTGTCGTTTCCGTTTGCAGCACCTGACGCAGTATACCGGTATTCCATCCGGTTGCACCCGATGTTACATTATCACCGGAATCCGTGAGAAACACCGGCTTATCCTGAACATCCAGTGCCATCTGCAACGCTTTGGAAGGCGAAGCTGTTAAGCCTGTATAATGAAACTCATGACGCTTTTCCCATACATAGGCAGCCAGACGATCCGCAGCCTCCTGTGCATAAGGCAAATCCTGCTCACTGTATGGAACAACAATGATACCGCAGCCTGCGACATCACAATCATGACGGATATAGCCAACATGCCAGGAACAGCTTAAGATACGATCGTCCTTCTCCAGTTCATCCATATACCGGTTGATTGATAAGACCGGCTCATCCGCAGATACGCTTTGTTCTCCCCCCAGAATCAAAGGAAGCTTGCGGTATACCGCATGAATATTACGCCGTTTTTTCAACAGCCCACATAGCATTTCCGCTACCTTTTCCATTGTTTCATCAGCATCCGTATGCGGGGACTCGCGATAGCTTCGCAGGATGGTTGCCGATTCTGCATATTCCTTGCATAAATTTCCATGCGGATCACATACAATCGCAATCGGTAAATACGGACCGGCAAGTTTACGCAGCTCCTTTAAAATATGATGATCTCCGGACCCCAGTGCCTCCACCTCACTGGCACCATGCAGCATCAGGAAAATACCGTCAATTTCATGCAAATTCTTTTTTAGCGTATCGATAAACACATGCTCGATATACGTAAATGCGCTTTTCTCTACAACACCGGCAGCTCCGGCATTTGCATATATACTGGGTATCAGCGTGACATCGTTCCTTTCAAAAACTTCACGGATTCCCATTTTCTGAATACAATCCTCACCAAGTCCGATATCATACTGCTTTATCGTACATATAGTGGGAATATTAGCATTTGATTCTGTGACAAACTCTCCGACGAGTACCTTCATTTTCTTACCTCCGTGTTCTTCGTTCCTTTGTTTGTTTCATTTGAAAGAAAGACTTCAACAAATACAGTTTCGTCAAAGTCTTTTCTTACTCTATTCTTTCACAGTATCTGTTTTTTTAAGAATGTAGCTGGTCGCCACAAAGGATACGACAATCGCAACAACCGCTACTGCAAAATATAGGATGATATTCCCCGTAGAACCATCTGCGGGCAGGAAATAGAAGAAGGATAACAGACCCGGACATCCGCCGACAACATAGTTTTGAAGTCCGAAGATTCCGGCAATCAGACCGGAGCATACCGCACCGATTGCAGTACCGATCAGACATTTCGGACGCATGATCAGGGAGCCGTAGAAGGCAGGCTCTGTAACACCGCACAGTGCTGTAATACCAAAGGATGAAATCATACCCTTTTTCGCTTTATCTTTTAAATGGAACGCAACTGCAAGTGCACTGCCGCCAATACATAGATTGGATACAAGACCCATAACCATATTGAATGGATCATAGCCGATTTCCGCAATGGACTGTGCCATAATCGGTGTAAATGCTTTATCCAGCCCAAGCATAACCATATACGGATACAGGGCAGACAGAATAGGCATTGCAATCCAGCCGGCAACACTCATGACTGCCTGAATTGCGGCACCGACACTGTTGCTTAGCACGGTACCAATCGGTCCTAAAACAATCAGAGTGATAGGAACAACGATGATCATAGTTAGAATTGGTTTTAAGAAATACACAAACATTTCCGGAATGACGCGTTTCAGGAACTTATCAACGAAATACATAACAGCCACACCCAGAATGATAGGGAACACACTGCCTGCATAGGTTACGGTTGGCACACTGAGTCCCAGGAAATCAAGCCCCTTCGCATCACTGCATACAAACAGTACAGCTCCTAAAAAACCACCCATAATCGGTTCCATACGCAATGATTTCGCGAAGGAGTATCCGATCCAGATCGGGAAGAATGAGAAGCCAGCCGTGAAGATATTCAGAAGCAGCGTCGCAGTTCCGCCATCCGCACTCATACCGAAGTAGTTTACCAGCAGGTTTTTAACAGCCAGGATCAGACCTCCGGTAATCATAGCCGGAATGATCGGCATAAAGATTGCCGCACATTTGTTTCCGAAGACATTCAAATAATACATGAAGTTCTTTTCCTGCTCATCATCGGACGAATCATTCCCCACAGACGGTTGTTCATCCGTTACCTTGAAGCCGGAAACATCCAGAAATTCATTATACGCATCATTGACCTCCGGACCGATAATAATCTGTACCTGTCCGGCTTTCTCAACAAGTCCAACAACACGGTCAACCGTTTTCAGGGCCTCCACATTTACCTTGTTTTTGCTCTTATAGTGAATTCTCAATCTCGTCGCACAGTGCTCAACGAATGTGATATTTTCAATTCCGCCAACATTCGTCAAGACTCCTTTGGCCATTTCTGTATACTTTGCCATAAATTTTCCTCCTTTTATGAAAATAAATTTTCTAAGAGGTTTGGCCGGATCTACCGTCACCATCCAATGCTGTGTGTCTTTCACCTAGTATAGAGATGGTATCGCTTGGCTTACTTCTCTATATCCCTTTCTCACTGATTTTATATCAGAACCTGAAGACTACATACAAGCCGCAGAAAGTGCCGTTCATCCCCAGGCTTTCCGGAATATCATACGGGTACATACCACATATAGCTATCTCTTTTGAAACCAGTGAAACAAGAGTAAGCCGGCAATGCTGTACCGGTATTCCAAAAGCTCTCTGCAGGCTTTTTTTGTATGTTATTCAGGATTCTTTTTCTAAACGCTGTCCTTCGTTAATTTATTCAAATGAATCAGAAGATATAATTTTTCCTCATCATTGACAGAGTATGCATACTTTTTTTCCAGCATCTCTGCGATTTGATTTACACAGGCATACTGCTGCACACTCTGTTCCTTCATCATCTGAAAGATTGCCTGATTTGCCGTTGATTGGTGCACACCGGCTTCCGCATTGACAATGCGCTGCACAAAGAAGCGGCAATGGATGAGGAACCGGTCAAAATCATAATTATCCTGTACATCGACTTGGAAGCTCTGCAACACAATTGTATTGATGCTTTCCAGGATGGATGTAATGGTATATATTTCCATCATATTGGAGGTAAGCTCGGCGTTGACGATATGCAGCGTTATAAAATTTGCTTCGTTGTCATCGATATGAAGATGAAATGCGTTGCGCAGCATTTCGATTGCATGTAAAGCGAGCTTATATTCCTCTCTGTACAATGACTTCACGTTTAACAGCATCGTCATGTCGAAATCTATTCCCATTCGTATGCGCTCTATGGTGTTCGCTATATGATCGGTGAGTGTTACATAAATACCGTCATTCAGTTCTTTTGTGCTGTGCTCCTTGAAATACGCAATGATTTCCTCAGATACCAGAATATAGTCGATTGGTGTATCCTGAATCATTTTTTCAAATTTATGCTTCGCCTCCCCCTTCAGCTCGAACTTCTTTTCCGCTTTTTCCGCCTGAATTTCATCCCCTTTTTTCAAACCGAATACAATGCCCTTTCCCACCAGAATGACCTCATCCCCATCCTCGTTTTTGACCATGGCGATGTTATTGTTATAAATTTTCTTGATCTGCATATGAGCACCCGCTTACACTATCTCAAACAAAGGCTCCCCCACTCTGATATCCCCATTTGTTTTCATTTGATCAACCCTTTTATTTGTTACAATAATCGGCACAATAACATCCATGTTTTTATTTCTTATCATATCCCAGTCTACGATGGTCAGCAAATCTCCCTGCTTAACCCGATCTCCAACCTTTGCTTTTGTTTGAAACGGTACCCCGTGCAGCTGCACGGTGTCGATACCGATATGTATCAGAATATCGGTTCCCAAATCTGTCTGAATACCGATTGCATGCTGTGTTTCATAAATCATGGTTACCGTTCCCTCCACAGGACTCCTCAATTCATTCTCATCCGGTATCACTGCGATACCGTCTCCCAGCATTTTTTCCGAGAACATTTCATCATGTACATTCTCCAGCATAGTAGCTTTGCCATTCACCGGACTACATAAAACTTCCATTTTCTTTCCCTCCTGTTTTCCTTGTTTAATTCACAGCCTCACCTTTATGTATGAAGCACTGTGCTTTAACAGTATCCGTTTCTGCACATCCCGCTCATTTCGCTTATGTTTATAAGACACAAAAAAGCAAGACGTTATCATACCAAAAATTTGGATTTACTGATAGGTCTTGCTTCCTAAAATCAAGTTAAGAATTACAATCCAGTCATTTCTTTATCCGCACCTACAGTATAGCACCACGCTGAAAGCGTTGTCAATACCATTTTTTTGTATATTTTTAACATTTTTTTATGATTGATTACGATTCAGCGGAGAATAAATCAATCAAGGCTACTATAAAGGGGACTCTTAATCTATGAGATTACTGCCATACGATATTATTTTGTCCTTCTCCAAGCTGGATTCTACTAGATAGATGGATGAATTACAGCTTCTTACTTTTACCGCTTTTACATTAGCAAGAAGCCGGCAGAACATCTAACTGTTCCTTCAGAAAAAGATTACAGCCTGTGTTCAGCCTGAGATATGAAAGTGTTCATCCCCCTGATCTCAGTTTCTTTATTATTGGAGAAAGTTGAAAAGCATCTTTCAAAAACAGTTCCTTGCGTAAAGAAGAATCCATGGGTATAGGAAGCATCCTTCCTACATACAATATTCCATGCGATATACGAATGGACATGGGAGGCTGCTTATGAAATCATCACTTGAACAGGAATTCGCACTGCATCTGCCAAAGGGAAACAAGCCCTGGTTTGAGGGCTGGTATGTACGTGTTCAAACCAAAGAAATCAGCTTTGCAATCATCTTCGGATTACAGATCAGCAATGCTAAGAAAAGCGCATTTATTCAGTTTCTTGACACCCATACGAAGAAAAGCCGCTATGTGGAGTATCCATGGAAGGCTGTAACCATACAGCAGCATCCGTTTGTGCTTAACATCAGAGGAAACCGGCTGTCTATGAATTCCGTAACACTGCGCCTGTCGCAGCTGCAGGCGGATCTGCTGCACAGCTCCTTAACACCGCTGCATACTTCCCCGTATGCACCGACCATTATGGGTCCGTTTTCCTATGTGTCTATGGAATGTGTGCATTCCATCATTTCTCTGCGTCACACCGTCAGCGGAACAATCCGACTGAACAATCGCTGCTTTCAGATTCATGGCAGCGGCTATATGGAGAAGGACCGCGGTACCTCGTTTCCCTCCGCTTATGCCTGGTTTCAGTCAAACAACTGTGAGGACACTGCTTCCTGCTTTTTCTTTTCTCTGGCACATATTCCATTTCTCACCGGCTCCTTTCAGGGCTGTATCTGCGTATTGATGGTTCATGAAAAACAGCTGTGCTTTGCGACCTATCTGGGGTGTCGTGCCACAGAGGACAGGAAAAACCAGCAAATCGTGCTGAAGCAATATCCTCTGGAGCTGCGCATACGCTTGTTTGGTGAAAAGGGACACACGCTTGCTTCACCGAAACAGGGAGCCATGCAGGGAAGGATACAGGAAACCCTGAGGGGTGAGGCTTTCGTGACACTTCTGAGCAAGGGCAGACATATCAAAAGCTGGCACTTTTCACAGGGCGGACTGGAACGTGCAGGTATTGACATCTAATGATATTATGAGAGAATGAACGCCTTGGTTCTGCCTGCATTATACGTAAAAAAGCGGCATTCGTCAGGACATTTCCATGGAAAAAGCTGCGGTTGAGAGCATAACCGCAGCTTTTTCTCATATGCGCAGTGTTTCCAGCTTACGCACCAGACATGTATTTTCTTTTTCCTCCATGCTGCACATACCAATGTGAACTGCAGGCTTCGTCTTCCCGTGGAAGTCACTTCCGCAGGTCATATACAAGCCGTGGCTCTTTGCCAGATCATAATAAAACTGTGTCTGCTGTTCACTGTGATAGGAGCTGAACACCTCAAACCCGTCAACACCGAGTTGAAGCAGATCATGTATGCGATCCATCTGTTCTTTGGCATTCATCCCGGGATGTGCCACAATGGCCAATGCATTTTGCTGGTGAAGCAGCTCCACGATGGCGCTGACACTCGGATAGAAGATTTCCACATAGGCCGGCTTCCCAGGTGCGCATATATCCCAGTAAAAATTCACAAAAGGATTATCGCTGCGTTCCCCCCCTGGATAATACGGCTGCAGAAGCGGGTTTTTCTTTTCCACATCATACTCCATAGCAGCTTCTCCAATCGCCTCACCGGTCGTGATACCGCCGGGACTTAATTCCTGAATACGCTTTTCATCAAAGGCGATCCCCATGTCCCGTACCAGCTGGCGGCGGCGCTTGCTTGCCTCGCGTTCCTGAGAAGCCACATGCTCCTCAATTTCATCAAATACAGGATTATGAACATCAATTCCATATCCTAAAATATGATAGCCGACATCCTGTGATACAGCATCTATTTCAATTGCAGGTATACAGGTGATTCCATATTCCTGCTGATGGCGAAGTGCAATCCGGCTTCCTCTTACACTGTTATGATCGGCAATGGCCATCATATCCAGACCGGCAGCTTTGCACATTTTCAATAATTCTATGGGTTCATACTGCCCATCGTCGCTATATTTGGAATGCATATGCAGATCCAGTTTTTTCATAATGAAGTACCTCTTTCTTTCCGTATGATCTGATCAAAAAGCTCTCTTGCGGCTATTTCTCTGACGCCCAGTGAGAAATCCTCGTGGATACTGCTACGTAAGATCATCGTTGGAGGCGTCAGCACCTTCCACTCTGTCTTCATGATAGTAATCAGCTTCTTCAGCAGTGCCTCATCCATTGTGTCACAATAAATCAGAAGCGCATGCGGATCATACATACAGGCGATGCTTTGTATAAGCAAATCCATGTTACGCAGCTGCTGCTCATCACTGATATTCTGTTCTCTCCAATCAACGCCCAGTGGCAGCTGGTCAAGCTCACCTACCATGTGATTCGCGCCGCGATAAATATCTCCGCGGATATAGAGTGCCGAACCCGGCGGATACTTTTTTGGAAAATACAGACCCGCTGTACATTCCTGACGTATATTCTGCCGCTGACAGTAACCGAATAAAGCCGCATTGATATCATTTTCTATAAGCACAGGCATCTGATAGGTGCTGCGCAGTCTTGCGAACAGCTCCTGTGATTGGAAGATTGCATAATCCATAACCTTCAGCTTTCCCTGATACTCCGTACCGGGAATACCGAAGACCATAACTGAAATTGTCGGATACTGTTTCATCCACCTTGAAATGGCATGCTCCAGCATATCAATATCCATATCCGCTATCTCATAGGCATCGGATGCTACCATGTTTTGAAATAAGTCCTGAACCTCCAGAAATAACCGCTCTCTTCCCTCTTGAACATACATATACGCTGTTAATGCCATTTTATAACGGCCATTGTACTGATACTGCAGGGCGGGTCGTCCTCCACCGGATGGAAGCATCTGCTTTTGTATTACTTCACCGGTTTCCAAAAGCTCATGGATCAAAGAATTAACAGTCACAACGCTTAAACCACTCAGCTTTGCCAGCTGTGGCTTTGTCGCACTGTGCTGCTTGAGAAATACGTTTCGTAAAACAGATAGATTCTCCTGTTTCATCTGTATGGGATTCCAAGCCAATAAATCACCACCTCTTTTTAAAGATTCTTTATTAAGTCACCTATATCGTACAGGAAGCTGCATAAAATGTCAACTGCCTGCTGTGTAAAATATGGAATTTAACCATCATACGATAGCTAGAAAACCACTTTGAATATGAAGATTCATAATTGAAAATACAAAGGCTCTTTGCGTTTGATATCAATTCGTGTCTGACCTTGCAAAAGCATGAGAAAATATGCGAAGTGAAAAGATGAAATCCGCAGACTATGAAACTGCTGAAGCAGGTATCGCCTGTCCTATGGTATCTGTACAATAATTTAAATCCGCGGCACTCGTTTAGCTCGACAGATAAAAAGAAGTTTCTTTGTGGATTGTGATTATTTCATAAACACAATCGTCTCGAAACTTCTTTTCATTATCTTATTCTCTGCTCATGGAAACACGTTTTCCACAATGTGCCAAGGCGATATAAACACAGTTCTCCAAACCGATACCATATTTTTTCTTTTTCATCTGTTCCATACCCGCTTCAGCTAATGCTTCCAGATTCACGCTCTCATCCTTCGTGTATTTCAATTCAAACAGCATAGATGGTAGAGCATTGTTTTTACTGTTGAGCAAAATATCAAAACGTCCTTCTCCGCTTTCCCTGTTACTGACGATTTCATAATCGTTTCGCAGCCACATACACATACCTAAAAGCAGTGAGTGGTATGAATTCTCATTTCTTAAATCATAATAGCTGACAGACTCTAGCAGCATTCTCTGATAATTCTTCAAAAATCCATCCCAGTTCTGTGTTTTTAGTGCCTGAAACATTTTTGCCACCGTGGTTTCATCCACATTCAGAAAAAACACCGTCAGTGATTGAAATTCTCTTGCGATCTCATTATTGGGAATCCGTAAGGAGTACATGTCCTCAAGTACATCCAAAGTCTTATGTACAGTTAAGTATCCCGCATTGACAAATAGTCCCCACAAGCTGGATGTATTTTTCAATTCATAAAAGGAGGTTTCAAAATTCACCAATGTTTCTACTGTACCGGTTTTGATAAGTTTCTCATAATCATCCTTAAAATCCTGTTCACAGCTTTGCATTGCTTCTTTGATCATTGTATTGGAACTGGTATTGATCCAGTAGGGAGCCAATACCTTCTTGCATACATAGTTCACAATTGACCATGGATTATAGATGTCGATGCCTCCTATGTTATATCCGTCATACATTTCCTTTACATCAGCTGTATACTCCATCCCGTTATCAACAAGCATCTTCTTAACTTCATTCTCTGTAAATCCAAAATAGCTTGCATAATCAGCATCCTTCACTGTGCATACAAATATATTATTCAAATCACTAAAAACGTTCTCCTTCGCAACACGCTGTATCCCGGTAATCATAGCATATTCCAAATCATCGCTGGATTTCAGTGAGGTATGAAGCAAAGCAGCAAACGCCCCGCGTACATCTTCATAAAAACCTCCCGTATGAGCTTCTATAAAAGGCGTGTCACGCCTTGGGCGGGCAGCGCCTATTCGTCTATAAAAAGCATGACCCGCTTTCCATAGTATTGATGACACCTTGTCATAAGAAAACTGATGGCGCGATCAACGGTCTCCAGATTTCCATCATCCAAATTTGACAGTCCCTTCAAAATAGAATCAAATTGGGGCTTTTCAAAGATGCTCAAATTTTCCAATGTAAAGGAGTATTGATCATACACCTTAAGCAGTTGTTCTTTCACGCATGCAACAATCCGGTTTTTACTATCCTTTGCATCTGCAAATGAAAGAAATATTGTCGGGTAGCTGTTCATATGTTCTGCGTACTTTGTTTTCATAATAGCAGTATCTGCAAAAATTACTTTTGAATTCTTTGTGATATCGAAGAATTCTGCAAGCACGCCATGGGCGGGCAGCGCCTGCTCATATTGAGTGTTTTACCGAATCGGCGGGGCCGTGTAACCAACGTGGCTTTTGCCATCCGCTCAAGAAATTCCTGAATCAGAAGACTTTTATCAACTACATAATAATTTTTTTCTTTCAATTCTCTGTAATTCATGATTCCTAACGGAATTCCTTTTTTCATTATATCACTCACTTTCTCTTCCTATTATATCGCATTTCTAAGTTTATAGAAACCAGCGAATGAAGAAATATAGAATTCTGATTTCCAATGCAAGATTTATCATGATAGGTTGTTCTTTGTTCCCTATGAGAATCCATGCGGGCTGCTTTCATAGCAAAGCGAAAAGCAGCCGGTTCCTTATGGTTCTTTCTTGATTGCAGGTAAACTTGAAACAGGGAGACTTCCATACTATTATAGTTATCAATAGAAGTTGAAGTCTCCCTTTTGCAAACACCCTAAAGCAAGAAAGAACCTCCCTTATAAATGGCTGCTTTTCCTTCGCATTTTAATTATTATCAGCTACAATTTTCTGTCCTGAATTTACATGGCATTTTATATTATATGTTTTTCATTTAAACCTATGGATGTAACAGGTTTTTTATGAATCGTGTAACAGGTGTATCCTCTGCATTCCTGAAAAACTGCGCCTGAAATTGTGGATAATCAAGAAGCTGCTTCAGCAATTCCTGATCTGTTCGCTGTAATGCTTCCAGCAATGCATACTGGGCAGGCAGCTTTGTTTCATTCATCATACGTGCTCTGCTACGTTTTTCACCTTCTGCATAGCATTGCGGATAGCCACCACCGAATTCCTGTGCAAATAATTTTTCGAACACATACTTCAGATTGATTTCAGCACCCCATCCAAAATACTGGGAGAATGGCAAAGATACCGCATTTCCCGCATTCACCTGGGTAAACAAATACGCATCAAGTGGTGTATTGACATAGCCGCAAACAACATCAGCGAACGCATTACAGGAAATCATAGCTCCTTGCCCTGTTCCGCAGCCCGTCACGACAAAATCTACTGCGTGGCTGTGCAATAGAACTGCTGCAAGAATACCTATCTGCGTAAAATTAATCTGATGACTATCCTGTTCCGTATACATACCGTAATTGAATACCGTATGTCCTTTTTTCTCTGCTTCCTGCTTCAGAATATCAAATATCATGGCATTCTTATCTGCCTGTGAATCTTCATTTATCAATCCTATTTTCATACAACCTCCTAAAACATCGAAATGGCGGCACCAAGGATACCAAACAGGATGATACCAGCCAGAATATAGGTTACCTTAATATCCTTTTTCAGGAAATAGAAGATCAGTCCGGTAAAGCATAGTGGTAGAAGATTAGGCATAACGCCGTTAATGGTGTCCAGAATTTTCACATCGTCGTAAGCTACCGTCAGGGGAACACTGACATTGGTTGCGACCATTCCACCTATAACCATCAATCCCAGAATACCAGCTCCTTTGAAAATCTTATCCATGATGCCGGATTCCTCTACCTTATTCAGAAAGCTGGTTCCCAGCTCATACCCCTTGTACATCAGAAAATAACGAGATGCAAAATTCGGAATATTGAAGATAAGCAGATAGATGATGGGTCCCAAGATATTACCCTTCAATGCCAGAGAACAGCCCAGACTTGCGGCTATTACACGCAGTGTTCCAAGAAAGATTGAATCCCCGATTGCCGAAAGCGGCCCCATCAGTCCTACCTTAACAGCATTGATGGATTCAGTATCAAAGTCCCTATCATTCGCATTCTGTTCTTCCATCGCCGCAGTTATACCAAATAGTACTGTACAGATAAATGGGGTAATATTGTTAAACTCCAAATGACGGGCCAATGCTGCTTTCATTTGTTCCTCATCATCTTTATATAGCTTGCGCAATACCGGCATAAGGGAGAATGCCCATCCCAGATTTAACTGCCTTTCGTAATTAAACGATGAATTATACGCTATCGAACGAACAAACACCTGCTTTAAATCTTTTTTTGTCAGCTTCTTCTCTACAGAATTAGAATTCATTATCATCCATACCTCCCATCTCCACATTGTTTTTCTTACGATCATTCATGATAACCAGCAGAGCAATTAAAATCGCGATGCATGCAATACCAAGCACAGGAATCTGCAGATAGCTGGCAATCAGAAAGCCGATAAAGAAATATGGAGCCAGCTCCTTACTGATAATCATTTTCACCAGCATGGCAAAGCCAAGGGCAGGCAGCATGCCACTTGCAGCTGACAATCCCTTCATAATGAATGCCGGTATCTGATCAAGCACTGCCTGAACTGCAGGACCTCCGACATAGAAACAAATTCCGACTACAATTGCCATCGGCACACAGTATGCCAAAGTTGACCATACATGCATGGCAGCTACCTTGGAATCATTCCCCTGTAATGCATAGCTGTCTGCACGGTGTACAAAGAACCCTCTTACAAATGTATAGATAACCTGTTTTATAAGCAAAGCAAAGGTTGCGATTGGAAGGGAAAGTGCAACTGCCCCCTCGATACCGGAGCCTGTGGTAATTGCAAATGCCGTACCCAGGATTCCACCGGTGTAAATATCGGGTGGAAATGCTCCACCGATTGTCAATGTCCCCATGTAGACCAATTCCAGACTGGCCCCCACCATTAGTCCCTGCTGTACATCATTCAATGCGATACCAACCAGTACGCCGGTACAAAGCGGACGGTCATATTGTGAATATCCTAGAGCATCTCCCATATAGGCAAGAAAAGCTATCAGTGCTATCAATGCTGCTTGTATCATACTTCATTCCTCTCTTTCATTTAAAGTCGCTTAACGGGATCATTGGGAACCATACGAAGCTCTACATCAATATTCTTATCGACCAGCTCCCGAAGCATCATTTCCTCTTCATCTGTAAAATTGATATTATGATTGGAGGGATGCGGATGTGTATGCTCTCCTGCTTTCAGACCTCCAATGTTGACGATATGGATACGGTCCACCTCACTGGCAAGACGATAGGCGTCCGCTACATTATCCACAACAATAAACAGATTGTATTTATCTGCTTTCCCGCTGTTTAATGCTGCGATGGATTCCTCGATGCCTTTTACAATCAGCTTACAGCTGGCTGGCTTGGCAAGGCGAAGCGTTGTTCTGCGCAGATCATTGGTTACACAATCATCATTTGCAATCAGTATGCAGTTGACCCCGAGATACCCGGTCCAGGAAAAGGCTACCTGTCCATGCAGAAGTCTGTGATCAACACGAAGCATTTTAATCATATGTTCATCCTCCTAAAAATCGTTTTCTTCCTGCAGGTGTAAAGTGTCTCCACTGCAGAATACTATATAATCACTGTTATGCTCTACGATTTTCTGAATCGTATCTGATTTTAATTCGTCCGGATACAGTGCTAATTCCAGCAGCAGACTGAGATTTAATCCGGAAACCAGATAAAACGGATAATCCTCTGTAAAACGCATGAATTCGTTATTCACACTACCTCCCAACAAGTCTGTGATGACCAGAAGCGCCTGCTTTTCATAATCATGATCAGCTACCAGCTGTCGTATGCGTGCGCTGTAGTCAACGCTACGATCAATATAAGCACAAAGCGGTTCTACATGGTCCTGCTCTCCCGCAATCATTTTAAGACTATCCATAATACCTTCTGCAAATCTTCCATGACTTGCGATAATAATTTTTGTTTTCATTTAGAAATCCCCCTCTTGCGTTCCATGCAGTTTGTCTTCTTTGATATAATCATATAAATAGGATATTTCGCTCATAGATAGCTCTACGCCATAATGGCTGCATACCTTTGTGAAGCTTCTTCTTACTATCTCTATGAACTTTCTGTTTTCTTTCTCAAATTGCTGCAAACCCTCGTGATTGGTAATGGGTTCTTTTGTTACCAAACGTTCAATCATACAGCATAGATGAATATACAATCCAGCTAGCGTATTTCCATAGAAGCGGCGGTCCAATTGCAGCTGCATTTGATTGACAGCACCCTCTACAAACTCCAGCAGCTTTTTTGCATCCAGAATAGATAAGGTATCCAATGCATTGCCAAGTGAGAAATTATGGATTAGATTTCTCGTAAATGTATCTATATCTTCAATCGTCAAATATTTATTAAGCAAGGTTCTCAGATAATCCAGCTGATTAGAGGTAATCAAATCCTCCAGTGATATAAACTGCTTCGGACAATCAATGCTGGAACAGATACCGGATACAAATAGAATATCATATTCCTTTGCAATTTCATTCATATAGTCTTCATTTCTGAAATCCAATAGATCGATAGAAAGCATTTCGATATCGATGGCCTTCGGCAATGAATCCGCAAATAATTCCCGCATGCGATTCGCCATTTTGATTCCATTGTCCGATATGAAAATTATCAAATCTTTTTTCTGCTTATTTTCTACAAGTGTATAGGTACTTGTAGAATGCTCTGCCGCTTTCCTTAATAACGATTCCATATCCGCTCCCTGCAGTATAGATTCTCCGATATCCAGAGCAAGTCTTGTCGATACATTGTTGATGATGCCGATATTCTTATTGTCTATCATAGTCAGCTGTTCATCAATATGCTCCAGTGATCCCATGTCCACAAGCAAAAGGATATCATTTTTTATTGTATAGCGATCAATATAGCGTTTCAGGCGGTCCGCAATATCCGGCATGGAGGTATCCAGAGGCATATCAAAGGCTTCGAACAGATAGCTGCCCAGCAGAGAATTTATGGCCTCGGCCATGCTGCTGGCTGTGGAATAGCCATGTGCGATAATAATGGACAAATATTTATTCTGATGGGCATGCTCATGATAAAAGCCGAGATGAATCATGAGAATTACTTTTTCCATATCATCAAACCCTAATTCCAGATTTGCAAGCAGGGCATAGCTCAGCTTCTCACAGATCAGATACCCCTGGGGATACTGCTTTTCCAACAGGCTCAGACATTTGCTGATTTCATAGGCATGCTCCTGTTTCCATTCCTCAAGTATCCTGTTATGGGACTGCCTGCCATAAATACAAGCCGCAAACAGCGGGCTGCAGTGATATGGAATTGAAACGTTGTATGTTGTAAGAACACGGTTCAAAATATTACGAATCGTATGCTCTAACGCAAGGATCTGCTGATTTGTATATTTCTCGTTATATGCTATTGCACTGCAATATTGAGTCAATACACCATTCAGCTCCTTAACATACGAAATCATAGAAGTCGATTCATCCTTTGGGACACGATTTAATATAGTTTCAAACAGCTCCAGCAGCTTTCTTGATTCTTCATTTCGTTTAAAGGAGGAAATATCCACATACTCCACCTGTTCCTCCATATAATCCTGTTCACCCAAATCCATTAAAATGGAATCCGGAAGCTGATACATACGAATATACAGCTGATCAGTCGTTTCCTCCTCACTGTTTGCACGTGCACATACATCTTCTACCGTACGTTTTAATTCATCAATATTGCGTTTATAGGTTCTAGTCAGTAGTATATGAATGAGGTTTTTACTAACAAGCAAATATCTCCCCAGCTTCCATGACTGTTGCTTAAAGAAATGTATAATCAGCTCTTCCTTATCATCCTGATAGCGCTCATCCAAATTTGGCATCCGGCAAATGATTGGAAAGCATTGAATCAGGTCATAATCCAGATATTTCTGATAATCCTCATCCAGTGAAAGTATGATTCTTGTACGAAGCGTGATTCGTATTCCTCCACGAATAAAGCCTCCATCCTCCAAAATACGCATGAGGAGCTGCTGATCATGCTTGCTCAGATTCTGTGCCTGTGTAAGATAGAGAATACCACCTTCGCATTGCTCCAGTAACCCTTTTTTGACTTCTGTTCCCAACAGCTGTTCGGCCAACTGCATATCCTGTTCAAGGACCTTATATTTCTGCAGCAGAGCCTGTTCGGGAATAATACCTGCATCCTGTCCATACTCAAACATTTTTTGACACATAAGCGACTTCCCACTACCTTTTTCTCCATAAAGAATCACAGGAAGACCATTTGGAGGATACTTTAATGCGGATTTCAATTGATCAATCACAGTATGAAGAGAAGTGTCATACCCGATCATTTTCATAAAATTGCGCTTAATACATGTTTTTTTAGACAACGTATCCAGAAAATCCTCAACGCTGTAAAACATACTCTCTTTAAACTGTACCTGAAATTGTTCCTCAATGTTTTTTCTGGAAAGGAAATACACAGGTCGTGTAGCGATTTTTATAAGAAGACCTTCCTTTACGAAGCCATTAAGATACTGGCTTGCCAGAGATCGGCTGATATGGAGTTCACTGCTCAGAATATGAGCAGAAAATTCCTCGATATTTCTTAAGTCCGGTTCCACCTTCTTTGAAAGAAGATGATCCAGAATTTCATTTTTTGTGCTGATTGTCATTTGCATTACTCCCTTCAATATCTGATACTGTTATCTAGATTATAAAAGAGATAAAAGCAGTGCACAACATTGTTGAAAATTTAAACACTAATGTCTGATCTTTTCTTTGTACGAGCACTTTTTTTCACTTCTCAGCTGCCATATTTTTCCAAACCATCCAGAGCCTTGTTTACGATATCCGCACTGGTAAGGTGGAATTTCTCCTTCAGATATTCTTTTGTTCCTACTTCACCGAATTGGTCATCAACAGAAATATGACGAAGCAGCGCAGATGTTTTCTGCTGTGCCATAATATCTGCTACCAGCTCCCCAATACCTCCATATCGGCTATGGTTCTCGATTGTGACAATAACCTTATGCGTCTGTATCACATTTTGAAGAACTGTCTCATCTACCGGCTTTATGAAGAACAGATCAATCACACTTGTTGATATCCCCTGTTCCTCCAACTGCTTTGCACTTTCTAATGCATCATAGACACCGGCACCGATAGCGATGAGTGCAACATCTGTACCTGTTTTTAAGATATTAGCCTTTCCGAATGTAAAGGCAGAGTCCTTTGTATATATGGACGGCACCGGTTTTCTTGTACAGCGGTTATAAATAATCCCGCCATGCTGCTCATACCATTTCAGAACCCAGGAGAATGCAACACTGTCTGCCGGTGCTACAACATGAACTGACGGAATTGCACGCATAATAGCAATATCCTCAAAGGTGGTATGTGTTGCCCCATTGTACAACGACCAGTAACCTGGATCCGATGCATAAATATGAATATCCTGCTTGGCAAATGCGGCAGAGATACATACCTGATCCGCAACTCGTCTGGATACAAAGGGTGCAAAGGAATGGACATAGGGGCGTATACCGATGCGTGACATCGCCGCAGCAGCCGCAACCATATTTGCTTCACAGATGCCAAAATTAACGGTATGCTCTGGATACTTATCATACAAATATCCGGCGCCTGACGACCCTGCCAAATCCGCATCACAAACCATAACCGGCCTGCCTTCCAAAATCATCTTTTCCAATGTTTGACCATATGCTTTTCTTACTTCACTGATTTCATTGTTCTGTGCCAGCCTCCAGCTCATGTGTTCAGCTCCTTTCCTGTAAGGTTGATATAATCCTGAAGCGCCTGCTTGTCTGCTTCATTAAATGTCACATGGTGTGGATTCTCCTGCTGTTCAAAATAAGGAATCCCGGCACCCTTGACTGTGTTTAATAAGAGCGCGCTTGCCTGCTCCTTTCTTTTTATGCATTCGGAGAGCTTTCGATTGACAGCCTCCACTGCGTTTCCATCTACTTCACACACATGGAAACCGATACTTTGAAGCAGTGCAGGAAAATCAAAGTCACAGCTGACCTTTCGCAATAAGCCGTCTACCTGCTTCTTATTACAGTCAACCATAACAATACAGTTGTTTAATCGTTTATTAGCGATGAACTGTAACGCTTCAAACACCTCGCCCTCATTGCATTCGCCATCCCCTACCATACAAAACACATTTCCTTCTCTCTTCATCGTCTTCAATGCATAAGCAATTCCTGCTGCCTGAGAAATCCCCTGTCCAAGGGAGCCGGTCGTTACCTGAACACCGGGTGTTTTCATGCGATCCGGATGAGAAGGAAGCAAAGTGCCGTTTTCATTCAAGGTGTGAATATGCTTTTGATCTAGTCTGCCTGTCAGCATCAGTACCGCATAATAAGCAGGTCCCGCATGCCCCTTGGATAAAACAAACCAGTCCTCTTCCTTCATGTAATTTCCAAACAGAACTGCCAATGCATCACTCATGGAAAGAGCACCGCCGATATGACCATCACCGCGATAAAGAACCATATCGCAGGTTACCCTTCGTATTTTGCTCGCAAAAGCTTTCAACTCACACGTATTCATTCAACCTTTCCCGCCTTTCTGTAAATCGCTTTAATGTCCTGTAATGACAGCCTCTTCAGTTGTCCGATACTGTCAGAGCGAAGGAGACAGTTTTGTGCCATGGTCTGTATGATTGCTTCATCAATACACACGTTCAAATCTGTGATACAAACTGGCATGCCCACTCTTTTGAAGAAGGATACAAGCGCCTGGATACCGAGCGTTCCACAGCGATCATCATTTACTTCCTCTATACCCATGACTTGACGAGCAAAGGAAGCAAATCGTTTCGGATGATATGGCCGGACATAGGCAGCCCAGCTTCCCCATAAGGCACACAAGCCTGCTCCATGGACAACATTAAATAATCCGCTGAGCTCATGCTCCATACGATGACAGGCCCAATCTTCTTTTCTGCCTGTCCCCAACAAACCGTTATGGCATAAAGAGCCCGCCCACATCAGATTGGCTCTTGCCTCATAATCCTGCGGATTTTTTATACTTTTTTCGATACTGGATATTACTACTCGCATAAGACCTTCACACATACTGTCAATCAGTTCTGTGTTATCAGTAGGAGAGAAATAACGCTCCATCGCATGCATGAGGATGTCACAGGCTCCGCTTACCATTTGATAATATGGAAGTGTGAATGTCAGTATTGGATCCAAAATGGCAAATACGGGATAGAGTTGTTCATCATCACAGGCTCTTTTCAAATTCCCTTCATCAATGGTAATCACCATAGAACAACTTGACTCACTACCTGAACCGGCGATTGTCGATATTACGCCAACATCAAGCGCCTGTTTTATTTTTTGATCTTCTAAGAGGATATCCTGAAGTCTTACGGATGGTACTGCCAAGCATACCGCTACTGCCTTTGCTGTATCTATAACAGACCCGCCCCCAAGTGCCAGAATCACATCCACAATATCACCCTTTACGTTTCTGACAATTTGCTCGACCTCTGACAGCTTTGGATTGGGACGTATCCCACCCTGTACAAAATAGGAAATGGAGCAGGACTCTAATTGCGTTGTTATTTGCTCTAAAGTACCGTTTTCCTTCCAGTGGGGTCCCCCGTACAATACCAACGCAGAACGATATCCGCGCTTTAGCAGTTGATCTTTCAGTGCATGCAGACGGTTCCTGCCAAAGATGATTTCTGTTGGATTTTTGTAAATAAAATTTTCCATGGCATACCTCTAGCGATATTTATCAGCTTGTCCGATACACCCGAACAGCTGCATTTTATGAGTAATGACCCTTTTCGCCTCCCGTTTGCCAGATACAAATACATCAGGTGTCCAAAAAGCATCTGTTTCTATAAGCATCTCTTTTGTACCCTGAAAAAATGCTTTGCGAACATCACTTGCAATATTGACCTTGCAGATTCCATGACGACATGCTTCTGCAATTTCCTCATCGCGGTTTGCAGAGCCTCCATGTAAAACAAGAGGACATGTATTCACTTTTTCAATTGCTTTAAGAATATCCAGACGAAGCCTCGGCACAAATCCTTTTGGATAAATTCCGTGTGCTGTACCTATTGCTACAGCAAGCGTATCAGCATTCGTTCTGGTCAAAAAGTCAGTAACCTCCTCCGGTTTGGTATACGTTACCTGCTCTACGCCTCCCTCAACGCTATCTGATAACGCGCCAATCGTTCCGATTTCCCCTTCTACTGACACATCGACACCATGCGCAAGCTCAACAACTGTCTTTGTGAGTTTTACATTGTCCTCATATGCTAATAATGAGCCGTCAATCATTACAGAGGTAAAGCCGCAGCGTATCGCACGTATACAATCCTGTATGGTCTTTCCATGGTCCAGATGCAGGACACAGGGAACACTGCTGTTTTGCATCCGTTTTACAGCATAGGCGAAGAAATCCGATCCAACATATGAAAATTCAGGTGGTGCAAGCTCAACAATTACCGGTGCATGTTGCTCTTCTGCACATTCCATAACAGTTGAAAACAGAAGACTGTCGCATACATTAAATGCTCCTACTGCAAAATGATGCTTTCTCGCTGTTTGCAGCAAGCTCTCCATGTTCATCAGCATTTTTCATCTCTCCTTTCTGATGACCCCATCATAACGAGGATAGAAAGCACCGTCAGAATTGTTGAAGATTTTCTTTATATTTCAATACATTTCAACCTTAATCCACTGCTTTATCACTTCTTTCTGAACTTTTCAACATATCTGAAATTCATTTGTACCAGGATAAGCGAGTGGTGAGCATAGTGAAAAAGTTATTTAAACACAATAAAAAAATATATACTGTCCTGATTTTCTGTTATTTTTCATCTCTGCCTTTGCCGCTGATTCAAAAAAATACTGTTTCTTCTATAAAAGAAGGTATAACCTGTCATAATTTGAACCATTTCCGTAATAACATAAAAAGCACTTTTTCCATGATAAAAAGACACTGCGTTTTCTCTCGCAATGCCCTTATATCACTATTCTAAATTAGCATGCCACATCATTAAATCACTACAGCTCTGTCAGCTTTCCTGCATCATCATAACCACCATGGCATCACAGCAGATCCAGGCAAGCTTTTCATACATGGAGCCGCTCATCTGTATGGGACGCCCCTGAATTTCTGTCGTTTCCTTGGTGACTACCTGTATTATGAATTTGATATCTGTCATCGATGACAGCGCACCAGCTTTATTCGTTGTCAGCAGTGCGATGTCCGCATGCAGTGACCTTGCTTTTTCTGCAATGACAACCGGATCGGATGTATTTTACCGAGCCGGACAGAAAACCAGCAGATCATACGTTCGTACTACCCCATAAGTATCTATCGCATGGAAAGGCCTCTTGCAATAAAGCCGCTCCTGCCTGCCCGGCGACATACCCCCGTTTCGCATTTAATGCACCATTATCTCCAGTTCTTTCTTTACTATTTCTACTGCTCGCTGCGTCAGCTCCGGCATGATGAAAGCTAGAACATCACTGCTCACCGCCATGCACCGCTTCATAGATTTTTCTTGCTTCAGCTACAGGATCCAGTGCATGCGTGATTCCAGAACCTACAATAACGATATCCGGACGCAGCGCTGTGTAATCAGAAATTGTTTTTCCATTGATTCCACCCGCAACCGATACACCGGCAGCCTTCACGCACTCCTTCATCAGCTTCAAATCCTCAAGCGGCTCTCTTCCAGCCGCCTGCTGATCTGCACCGACATGAACCGCAATGATATGCGCCTGAATTTCCTCCATCTGCGCAATCTTTTTAGGCATATCCTCCACACAGATCATATCCACAACGACCTGCTTACCATAGCGGTTTGCTGCATCAATACAGCCTTTAACCGTCAATATATCGGTAACTCCCAGCACCGTTACATAATCAGCACCTGCTTTCAGCGCTTCTTCCGCCTCATAATCTCCCGCATCCATGATTTTCAGATCCGCTAGAATTTCCTTTTCCGGGAACTCCTTTTTCATCACCCGTACTGCTTCCATACCATATTCAATAACAAACGGTGTGCCAATTTCAATAATATCAATATAATCACGTACTGTGCGCACAAGTGATACTGCATCCTCCAACGTGATATCGTCCAATGCCAGCTGCAATTTCATAAACTAATCCTCCTCGTTTCTGTAGGATGCCAGGAAGACATCCATGTTTCCTTCGAATTTCAGCATTCCCATTCCTTCCGGAACGAGCAGGGTTTCCCCTTTTTTGATAGGTACATCCTGTATTGTTCCTTCACCGTCCACACATGTATAGAAGGCAAAGCGAGGATGTGAGAACGTACCCCTTTCCTCAACCTGAAGACGCATAAGTGTATACAATCCCGGTTCATCCCAGTACCTTGTCACATGAATGCCGCGCTCCAGGGAAGACGGATACATAACAAATTCGGTGGAGGTATCCGGCATATTTACATTTTCATATACCTGCTCCGGCTGAATATCACGTTTTTTTCCGGTAGTTGGATCAATGCGGTCATAATCATACAGACGCAGTGTACAATCAGCATTTCTTGAAATATTATAGGTCAATACACCGGTGCCAATGGCATGCAGTGTTCCTGCAGGAATATCGATGAATGCATCCTTAACCGCCTTCAGATATTTCAACAGGCCCTCCCAATCCTGCTGCTCTGTTTTCTCCCTAAATTCCGCTATTGTCTTCGCCTTGTGTCCAAACTGGATTCTGCCTTCCTCTGTCGTATCCAGAATGACCCATGCCTCCGGTTTTCCGCGGCCTCCGTTATATGCTCTGGCAAATGCATCATCCGGATGGAGCTGTACGGATAAATCAGCCATGGGATCCAGAATATTGACACGTACCGGCAGCTCCTCTGTATCACAGTTAAACCACTCCGGATACTGTTTGTATAATGCAGACAGTGTCATGTCCATTCCCGATACCTCACAATCCGCATGTCCCTGTAATGCGACCACATTATAGACCTCCCCCAGCGGCTTTACATCCGTATGATAGTTGAATTCATTTTCCAGACGCTCTCCGCCTCCCCACATACGCGGTTCATAAAACGGTAGAATTTTAACGATTTTCTTCATATTCATCCTCCTGTGCCATCCAGATCGGCACGTTTTTTTCGTAATGCTCATAGGCTTTCGCGGATAGAGAACCATCTGTGATGATACCGTCAATTTCCTCCCATAAACACATGGTATGAAATCCGGATTCCCGAAATTTATCACTGTCTGCCAGTACATAGATTCGCTCACTCTGGCGAACCATGGCTTTTTTCGCCTCCAGCTCCTGATAGGAATGTGTTGTAGGCCCTTTTCTATCCAGAATGCCGCTCGTCCCCAAAAAGCAGATATCCGCATGGACCGACTCAATCGCCTGCACACACCAGCTTCCGGTCAGTGAAAGGTTTTTCTCCCGTTTTTTTCCACCGGTGAGAAATACATTATGACGCTCTGCATCCAGACTCTCCCATGCGAGGAGTGAGTTAGTCACAATATCAAGCGGGCGATAATCATTCAATATCTTTGCCAGCTCATGCACCGTCGTACCAGCATCCAGAAAAACGACTTTGGCATCCTCCAGAAAGCCAAGTGCACAGCGGGCGATTTCCTTTTTTCGGGAGCCATGCCCCATTCGTACAGGCAGCGTCTGCTCAATATCCTGCCGGGATAATGATGCTCCGCCATACTCCCTGTGTGCAATGCCAGCAGCTTCCAGGAAGGTTAGATCCTTGCGAATCGTTTCCATGCTTACCTGATACTGCTTAGCGAGCATCTGCGCTTTCACATAGCCATGCTCCTGCAGCCTTCTGATGATTTCATTCCGACGTTCAAAGGTTGGTATCTTCACGTTTTTTCTCCTTCCTGATGACAGTATACGAAATTTTCGCCATCACCACAAATTGCGATTAGTTGCGATTTTCTTTTATTGTATCACAAAAATTGCGATTGCCTGCGTTTTAAAAATTATTTATTTCTAGAAAAGCCATATAAAAAGTATGCGTTTGCTATACTCCTACGCATACTTTTATCCATTCACCAGTTTGATTATATAACTACAATCCTGCCTTTTCTCTTGCCCGGGTGATGATTTCCATCACAATCAGACTCTCCTGCTGTCCTTCCTCAACCCGTTTCCAGTCCTTTTCACGCACAATGCGTTCAAATTCGACGAATTCAAACTTCATGCGATGGACATCCGGATGCGAGTTGAAGCGTCCTTCTTCCTTTGTATCACGGTATGTATATGCCACCGCAGAGCATACAGAGGCAGAGCCCTCCACCTCCAGATATCCGTTTTCACCTTCAATAACAGCCTGAGAAGGTCCCGCGCAATCCTTTGCCGCAATGCATACGGATTTAAAGCTGCCATAATCCAGAATCAGAATACCGGATGTATCCACGCGTTTTTCTATATTAGCGAAATACTGGACATCCTTCGGCATCCCGAACAGACCTGCATTGAAATGCACATTGTACACATTCAGATCCATCAGTGCACCTCCGGCCATATCCGCATTAAACGCAGGTAGAACCTCTCCACGCTTAAATGCATCATAACGGGAAGAATACTGTGAATAGTTACAGGATACCACATGAATGCTTCCAACTCTGCTCAGTTGTTTCTTCAGCTCCAGATAATTTGGATAATACTGATTCGTAATTGCCTCCAGCAGCATGACATTGTGCTGCTTTGCAAGGGCAATCAGCTCCTTCAATTCATCCACATGTACCGTAAACGGCTTTTCGCAGATGACATGCTTGCCGGCTAAAATCGCTTTTTTGCTGAATTCATAATGCAGATGGTTATTAATTGCCACATATACGGTATCAATTTCATCCAGCTTCAGCATTTCCTCATAATCGGTGTATGTATGGGCGATCCCATGCTCCTCACTTAATTTCTTCAGCTTTTCCTCAGAGCGCTTGGTAGCACAAATTCCAAGCAGTTCGATTCCTTCGATGTCATGTACAAATTCCAGCAGACCCTGTACGACGATCATGCCTGCTCCTGCAATTCCTAATTTCATACCAGTTCCCTCTTCTTTCTTACCCATAATGTAGCATATCTTCCCGTTTATGTGAATATCTGTTTTAAATTTTTAGTGAGTTTCAAAACAAAAATGATGCATACAGCTTACTTCTATTCATGATGCTGTGTAGAGCTATCACGCGTATTCTTATGGCGGAACTTATGATACAAGATTCTGTGCATTGCATACATATGACGCGAACAGAAATCCGCAGGCTGGATAGCGGATTATATATTTTATCATACCAACGATTTCACAAGGTATAAGCTTCGCCTCACTGGCTTCAGCAAGTATGCAATCATCGTTATAATTACTACATCATTTTCCTACTAAGCTATTTTCTTTTTTTCAATCCTATCCCATTCTCTGTTTTCACACCAGTATACCGTATTCGCTGCAGGATCAAACACCATGGATACCACCGTAGGACAGATGGTCTGTGCAGTCTGTTTTAAAACCTCAAAGCAGTCTGAAACATCAAAATCCTCACTTCTGTTCTCCAGAAGCTCGACAGCCTTATGATATCTGTCCAGTCCCATCCAGGGGTGCCTTTCCGTGCTTCCTTTGAATGGAGAGAAATTTGTTAGAACGGAGTATTTCGGTTTTGATGCATACCGTATTCCCTGCCCCGGAATGATTTGTAAAACATTACCGGAGCGATCGGATAGCTGTGATTGAAAGGTGACACCCGGAACACTTGATACCGCTTCATGCTCAGCGATTGCTTTAATTTCATCCAGTGTTTTCTTTCTAAGCAGTAAATCGATATCCAAATTGATAATATTGAGACTGTCCGCATTCGCAGGATTACTTCTTTCATCAAATGGCCAGCATGTCGGCATCGCTACAAAATCTCCTCTGGAATTAGCACCGAATAAGGGCAGCCAGCCTTCTTGATCGTCCTGTATGGCAATATACACTTTATCTTCCTCTGCCTTCACCCGATATTCCATATTCAAAATATCAAGATTAAAGCCGATGATTGTTTTATTGCCGTTTGAAATTATACTTGTGCACATCGTATGTATCCTCCTGTTGTTTTCTCTATATTTTGATTCAGGATGGATGCTTTTGCATACACTGAATCTGTCGGTATCAATAACATATCCGTATCATAGCACATAATATTGTATTTGCGGGGAAAAGTTCATAAATTGTGGACCGTTATCCTTCAGAATTCACATGATGCAGGTGCTTATTATTTCTTATATGGAAGTTCTGTGTAGGGCAGTCCTTATGCAAAGTTTAAATTCCAGGATAATAAAAAACAGGTCCCCTATGCTCTTCAATCGAACATAGGCTGTACCTGTCTCTCATTGATTTTACAAAATATCTTCCAGTTTCTTCTGATCGAGAAGAATCAAAGCATGCCCCTCGATGCGGAAGATTCCTTCCTTTTCCATACGCTTCAGCTCCTGATTCAAAGAGGAACGACTCACATGCAGGGTATTCGCCCAGATGGTCTGTGAACGCGGAAGCGGTATCCGTTCATGCTCTGACAAATGATTCATACTCAGCAGCCAGTATGCCACGCGCTGCTGAATCGTCTGATACATCAGGCAGCTCAGCAGCATCTGATTGCGCAAGCCCCGTTTTGACAGATACAGCATAAACGCCGTCATCATTTCCGTATCCTCCTTCAGCATTTCCTCCAGATCGGATACATGCATCCAGGCAACGGTTGTCCGTCTTACTGCGACCAGCGTATACGTATACTGCCGCTTTCCTGTAAAATACAGCAGCTCAGGAAACACATCGTTATCCTCAAAATAGGCACTGCACAGCACACTTCCCTGACTGGTATACTGCTCCGCCTTTAAAACGCCATCCACAACCATTCCGAAATGATCAATCGTGTCATTGATGGAATGCAGAATCTGCGAGCTTTTATAGGTTTCATACTGCAGCCTTTTCCCATAAATCTCATGGTGCATGCAGCGGTGGGCAAATATCGGCATAAGACCATAGGGTTCCTTGCGCATGGAAATCCTCCTTTATCCGTTTACAGAATCAGGCGAACACCGCATCCAGAAAGTCACAGACATCATCGTAATCATGCTCTCCATGAAAGCGCCGCACCTCTTCACCGTTGCGATACACCGCCACAACAGGGATTCCCTGTACATGGCAGGCGGCAACGATATCCTTGTTGGCATCAACATCCACATAGCGAATCAGAAAGCTGTTCGCAAACTCCTCCTGCAGGGCTTCTTCCAAAACCGGATGCAGTGCCTTACAGTGTACACAGCGCTCTGCACCAAACAGTACAAGCACCGGCTTCTCCTGCTGCTTCCATACCTTATCCTTCCACTCCGCCATGCCGCTGACCGGTTCAAACACCTCAGTATCTACGGAGAAAACCTTTTCACGTCGGCTCAAATCTTCCTCATCATCGGTTGCCACACACAGTGCCACATCCTGATAATACGGCAGGGTTCCTTCCACATCAATCACCGTCTTTGCGCCAAGTGCTCCGGCATTCGGCATACGGAAGGTGGTATTGTCAATACGTGGAATTGCAATTTCCGTCGGTGTCGGCTCCTGTGGAACATAGCTGTACGGATAGCGGTAGCCGCGATAAATCATATTGTTCTTCGGACCTGTTTCATTATGCGTATAATATGGCGAAATCCACTCCCATACAATTTCATGATCTGCGGTTACCTCTATTATACGACCATCGCTTCCTTCTGTCACGAGCGTATTTCCATTCGGAAGACGCTGGGCACTGGAAACATAGGGACTATAGAATTTGCTGGCATCGGTTGGTATGGCATGCGCAAGCTCCTTCGGTGTCAGCTTCCACACAACCTCCAGTGTAATCGGGTTAAACTCCAGCACACGGCTGTAATCCCGCAGCGCATTCTTGGAGCCGTTGCGGCTGCCCGGATTCGGAACGCCATAGCCTCCCCAGCCTCCGTTGTCAAACACCATCAGGTTTCCTTCTCCTGGAAGACCCTTCGGTATCATATGGAAATGATGCTGTCCGATGATCCATCCAAGCTTCCTCAATTCCGGAGTTGCATTGAAATCCGGACCGATTTTCCACACGATCTTCCCGCTTTCCTTATCCAGAATGGCAAGGATATTCGCCTCACGGCAGTCAAAGATGATATTGTCCGGCTTAAAGCGCATATCCCCATGCTCATACCATTTATTCGGGCCAAGATAGCTCATGCAGTTCACATGCAGATAATCGCCGACACCACCGTCACTGGAACGCATATTCGGATCGCGTGCCAGAATATTTTTTGCGGCCTCATCGAAGCCCAGCTCATCAAAATGATCCGAAATAGACCATTTCCATAAAATGTTTCCTTCCCAATCCACCTCAATCATGGCATCATCCAGCAGCTTCTTATCGGAGATTGCCAGATTTTTAATGGTTTGATGAACCAGAATCAGGGTATTCCCCTCCAATGGCTTTGCGTCCATTCCCGGTACATAATATCCAACCGGATTGCCTTCCCTTTGATAATCGTGGTGCTGCCGTGCCATCCAGCGGTGATCTCTTCCGGGATCGTTGATATGTTCAAATTTGTCAAATTCCCAGACGATATTCCCGTCGTAATCAATTTCAATCAGATTCACACCATCCTGCATTCCGTAATCCGGATGGCGGTATCCGCTCAGCCCCATCACATAGCCGCCAGGCAAAAGCTTGGGCGGCATGGCGTGCATATTCCATCTGCGCACCTCATTGCCATTCATATCAAACAACAATACACCGTCATTGATCAAGGGTACGATCGTGTACCCGTTCCAGCATTTCTGCGGATCATATACGGTTACTCCGTGTGGAAAAACGTAAGGCTGTCCCATATTGCATTCCTCCATTCTATGGTTTTGCTATGCCTCTTTACCATTCTTTTTTATCAATTTCCCATGTTCAAACATTGCACTGGATAAGGTTCCATCCATATGCAGCAGCTGATACAGCAGGGTCTGTCTGGTGATATCCTGACGAATGACTGTATAATCATCCTGTAAGGCCTCCTCCAGCTGTGTCACCTGTTCAATCTGTGAGCTTTCATACGGATTATAGAATAGAAAAGCAACTCTGCCGGAATCCGGTGTCAGAATGCTCTTCAGCTGATTTCTCTCCCTGCAATACCGCTCACTTGCCGTAGCGGCAATCGCTCCGTCTGCGGCTGCGGTGACCACCTGACGCAAAAAAGTCTGTGTGCAGTCCCCCACTGCATAAATGCCGGGAACACTGGTTTCCTTTTTCTCATTCACAAGAATATATCCCTTTGCATCACAGGCAACCACATTCTGTACAAACTCCGTCTGCGGCACCATGCCGACAAAGAAGAAGATACCGTCCGCACGCACTTCCCGTGTTTCACCGCTGACAACGTTTTTCAGGATTAACCCGCGGACCTCCTCATCCCCCAGAATTTCCTGCAGGGTGGTGTTCCAGACAAACTCTATTTTCGGATTTGCATAGGCTTCAGCCGCTGCCATTTCATTACAGTCAAGGTGCCCCTTCTCATGCAGGACGATAACGGTTACCTTTTTTGCGAAATGCGTTAGATATCCGCTTTCCTCAATTGCCTGATCGCCGGCTCCCAGTACATAGATTTCCTTATCCCGGAAAAACTCCGCATCACAGGTAGCGCAATAGGCGACCCCATGTCCGGCAAGCTCGATTTCATTGGGAATACCGAGAACCCTCGGCTTCGTCCCCGTATCCAGAATCACACTGTCACCGATAAAATCTCCGCGGCGCTTTGTGTGTACAAGAAACGCACCGTCCTCCATCGTTTCCAATCCGGTTACCGTAGTCCGCTTGAAGACATTGGTGGCATACGACTGGGCATGCGCCTTGAATTTCTGCATCAGACCTGCACCGCTGTCAGAAATAAAGCCCGGATAATTTCGGATTTCTCTGGTGTCGTTGATACGTCCGCCAAAGCTTCCCTTCTCAATCATGAGGGTTTTTCGTCCGGCTCTCCCTGCATAAATGGCAGCTGCCAGACCGGCAGGTCCTCCTCCGATAATGATGACATCATAGCGTTCTTCCATACATCCTCACTCCTTTGCATGATGGTATGTCATACTATATTTATGTTCTCCCTCTCTCCCTGCACCGAGCACGACCCAGATACCGCAGATCAGTGTCAGAAGCAGACAGTAATAGGAGGACAGGAAAATTTGAAACGGTGTGACAACCGGCAGATAGGCATGATTTGCGGCCAGCTGATTGATCACAGTAACAGCTCCCATGACAAAGGCGCTGTTGATTGGTATGATTGCTGTTATATTCGTTGTCATCGCAGTTAACAGAATACTCCTGCGTTCCGGTGATATTCCGGCCTTTTTTCCAATGGTATCCGCAATATCCTTAAACATGAGAATAGAAGGCAGCACACAGCCTGCCAAAAGAATATTGACAATACCGACGCCAAGGGAAATCATCGCCTCTGCACCGCCTGCATGCTGTACCGCTTTTCGTGATGTGAGATAGTTGCAGCATTTCTCCATCATTCCGCCCTCTACGGCAATCGCAATCAGACCATAGAGCAGGATGGTGGAAATGATGATATCGACCACGCCGGATAAGCCGTCAAACAGAATGCCGTGCAGCTCCTGTGTTTCATACTGAATGCTGATCAGATCAGAAAACCGGAACAGTCCGGTTGCGATTCCGACGATTATACCTGCCACAATCGCATAGGTGACGCCGACAAACAGATCACTTGTTTTAAAGCAGATTATCAGCAGAAGCAGAATCGGCAGCAGCATCCACAGTCCCTTTGGATTGCACATGCTCGCAAGCAGCTCGGGATTCTGTGCGCTTCCACTGGTTCTCAAAGCATAAAACAGAACAGCGGACAGAATTCCTGCGATGAGCAGATACGGCAGACGCTGTTTCATTACACGCAGCAAATCAGCGCCCTTGTTTGTGACAGGATCATGCTGGGAGGCAATCGTCGTATGAATGACCTGAGAGCTTGGGGAGAGTGCATCCCCAAAGAAAATGCCGCTCAGCATAGCCCCTGTCAGAATCGCAGGATCAGCGCCCATCAGCACCCCTGCCGGATAAAAAATCGGCACAACGGCCAGAAGTGCCGCAATCGGTGCACCTGCGCCCATTGAAATAAGTGAGGATACAAGAAAACAGAAAACCGTGAAGCTTCCTCCGCTCAAATGCAGATGCATGCCGATCCAGACAAAGCCGGAGCCGATCTGTCCGACAGCCAGAAGCTTGGAAAAGATACCGATTACCATGAAGATCATAATCAGTCTGGCATTTCCATACTGGGCAAGACCGTGTACGATGGCATCCCAGTAATGCGCCTTGTCAGCACATAGGAGGAATCCGATCAGAATGGCAAGTACCGCTGCCAGAATCAGCGCCTTCATAGAGTAATAATGAAAACAGATCATGATGATACCGCTCAGCAGAACATACAGTACGATGGGCAGTACGGCGAATTCCTGATGCATATGGAATTTCAATAAAGCGTTTACATCGTTCTTTTTCATATAGCCACCAACCTTGGATCCACCCCTATGATAACACTCCCTTTTTCCTGTTACGTGTTGGCATTCCAACAGTTTCTCACTTTTTGTGAATAAAATAACAAATTAAAAAACAGCGATTTTTCACAAGAAAAAAGCCAGGTGAACAGGCAATGTCATTAAGTTAAGAGGATGAAAACAAACAGGATGCGGTTTTATTTTATCT